>Ga0224511_10000923_pt1 | contig 16176 bp, 5 predicted proteins | sample SF_May12_sed_USG_2_FD_169988 | JGI IMG/M metagenome (GOLD analysis project Ga0224511, IMG submission 169988) | Sediment microbial communities from San Francisco Bay, California, United States - SF_May12_sed_USGS_8_1 | ecosystem: Environmental > Aquatic > Marine > Sediment | place: USA...
TGTATGTGGTTTACATTTGAAAATGGAGTTCCGCTCATGCGCTAGGGGCGTCAGTGGTGTGGCATCATTCATTACTACTGATGAACAGCTTCAATAAAACCGAGGCTGCTGTTTTCTCATGCAGGCTATGCTTCCTGAGGGCTTTCCCTTTCATCAGTTTACTTATTAGATAAACAAGAATCTGAAACTGAACTTTGACATGTTAATTTAAAAATTACGCTTCTTACAAAACATATACAAATTACAGCTAAGGCACATGATTGTTGTTTACTCTGCCATAATGATAATATATCACTATACTTAGTTATAATCAACGCAAAAACTGTCATAAAGACAGAAAACAACCATGCTGACAACGCAGTCCCATAGAAAGCAAATAGGAGAACATGTCTGCGGTTTTAAAAGGTCATTGTGTACCTTCCGACCGTCGACAGTGTGCATGTCATAAACCCCATTATGTAGTGTTTGCTGCTTGATTTTAGATTGTTGTTTGTACCGTATGTTAGTAAATGACTTCAAAGGTCATGTCGATTGAAAATGGGAATATGGCTTTGTTGATGCTCAATCCCGACTGACTTGCATTTTCGATTTGTTTGTTTCTATGATATACTTTAAAACGAAATTATCTCCTTTCATGCAAACATGTTGTTCAGATACATGTATTTTCCACCGCAACAGTTTATGTATGAAAACGTGTATTGTAACAATGATATTGAAGACAACAATAGGACAATTATCTACAGATAAGAATCCGCTTGATGACACGTAACCGGTCTACGCTGCAACATCCTTTTTATATTTTGTTAAATATACAACATAATTATGTCGCACCATCAACGAATACATGAATTATTTGGATGTGTTGAACGGTTTTCACGGGCAATGACCTCTAAACACACCAACGAACGACATTGTGAATTTGTTTTTCTGCGTTTCCTTGAGACTTTCTATCCTGCAAAATAGGCATGGTCTAGACATGTCTAGGCATACAGTCATAATAACCTATCACATGTTTTATGATTGCAAAAATCAATAACATGGTTCATCTACATCACTAAACGACATAGTTTACGTTGTGTCTGGCAGGTAAATTTTTACGGTACAGGTCATCGTTATTTTTCTTATAAATACTTGTCCACAGGACGTGAAAGTACAACATTTTTATCAGCAAAAGAGAAGCTATATCTCAGACGAAACGTAATATCTTTCACTGACTTGATATCATTAAACGGTGCACATTCTTTCTTGAACGACCTCGTTCTCTTTCTTTAGTTATTTGACCCCTCACTTTGACCCATAATGGTCTGTACTGCTAAACAAAAATGGATACATTGTCATTTTTGTACGGCAGTACAGACAATAATGGAATTTACAACTTTCTAGGTTCGCTTGTACTAGGCTCTTAATGCCGCAAGCGACTTACTGCCATGTTTGATGTACAACTGAAGCAGACTTTGGGCATGGTCTATCTTAAGCTTGAATAAATACGTAATACTTGTATATGTGGTTCATATCTTAATAATGGCTACTAATAATACTAAAAAATAAACTAATATGAATACATTTACAGTATAATATCAGTTTCTGAAATAGAATATTTTATTAGGACGTGAGACGAAACATAAATGTACAATGTGAAAATCGGTCGCAAATTATGACGGCTAAGCACACATGCTACATTTTGTTTATTAAATTACATCGAAAAACATGACAATGACGTGTATCAGTTTATAATAATAGTAGTATAAAATTAGTATTAACTGTCAGTATTAACAATGTAAATCAACAACAGCATCACCACATAAAAGCAAATATAAATATCCTTGTTAGTGTTTAAACAAAGAACCACTATACGGATACTACAAAGGAACATTTATTATATTGACCTTTTTTGTTTTTAATAATAATAAACGGCATCTTAAAATTGTCTAAATGAAACATCAATAGTTTGCACAAAAAATGAAAACTTTAGAAAGTAGGACACATTGTCATACAAAACTTTTGAACAAAAATTAATTTGTCCTTTTTGGACAAACTAATGATGTTTTTCTTATAAAACTCTAAGATACATGAAGTTAAATACGGCTGAGTGCGATAGGTCCTGCTGGCCCGCATGAAATCCATTGTTTTGATATATCCGTGGTTAATTAACAAGTAATTGTATGTTTTATTACTTAAGAAGAGTACTTTTGAGGTATCATCACAATATTTTACTTATTTTATTTCAATATGTTGCTTGTTTTTAACATGAAAAATGACTTTTGTGCTCGATTTCAAGTGCATATGTGATCTGATTTAGAGAGCCTTTAGCTCAACAGAGGTAAAAAGAAGATGTACAAACAAAGCCATTGTAACGTCACACATTGACACAATAAACAGGTTCCGCTGAATTATTTTATTTCTTTTTTCCATGCATACGCCATCAACGATTATTTGCCGTTGACGTTGTTTCAAAACAACATCAGCTTATATGTGAAGGCGCCCATGTACATTAACGTCTCAGGAGCGTCAACCCGAATGACGAAGGCCTCGGATGATTGACTCGTGCACACGGCAGTAGCTAAAACATGGATTTAGCGCCATATTTCTTGTCTATGAATACAGAACATCCACAGCAATAACGATAATAGCAAACCGCTACGCTCTAGAAAACGCGCACTGAAATTCACCATGTTCATTGCTATAACATCGATACAAAACCCATTTTTACATATTACAGATGAAAGAAAAATTTATATAATTGCAAAGTACATTTTACTTTTATCACAACAGCGCAAACAGATAAACAAAAGCATAGAGAACATTCCTCAGCCTGATATATTATGTCCAACACTTACCGCTGCCCCTGCGAAGCGGGTCAAGTTGCACGTCATGAATTTTATCAGTTATGGTGAACACCTCTCCTCCAAGATAGTCAGTGAAACAAATGCTGACGGGCTTGTTGTACTGTGTAAAGTCGAGGAGAACGAACCCTCTTGGGTAGTTCCAGTCAAATGTTCCATTGTAGCAACCGTGTTGGACCTTAAAGTAGTAAGTTTATAATGACAACTATACACAGACCCCAATGAATCATACATACTGATATACTGACATACTATGATAGCACTACTTTATTTCAATGGCCTACCACTTTATGTATTTGTACACAGTATACCTTGGCTATATTACCACCAAAATTATATTTTTCTATACATAATGTTGCACTACTTGTATACGTAGTGGTGTATGTATAATGTGTAGCAAACAAGATGTCTCGTGTTTATTTAAAAATAAATTTAAACATCCTTACGAACACAGATAAGCTCAAAATGACTACATGTAGCAATGTGACACATGTTTGTACTTAAATTATTACGCAAAACACATTGTTCTAACTGTAGATAAAGCACGCAAATTTAATATATACATTTACATTTACATGAATTCTTAAAAATATATATATAATTCCTTTTCCCTTTCTCTGTAAGTTAATTCTAGAAGGCCATCTAAAATTAAATTTGGAGAAGATAATGGCTTATCTTTAAGTTTTACTTCAAACTGCTGTGTGCGTTTGAAGGCAACGCACACACTTCTTTTATTCTTTTGCACAAAAGTAATTATTCACAGAGTATTGAAATATAGTCTGAGGCTTATAATATTCTTTGAACAAGAGTTTTATCACAGAACGTGACCAATGCCCCAGTCGGAGCTTTGACACCGAACTTAAAGGATGTCGAAGTTACAATCCAAAACAAATTACACAATTGTAGAAAAATCTCTTCTTCAAGTATGAAAATCAACGAAGAGTAATAGCTCCAGAAGTATGAAGCTTTGAGTTATGGTTATTGTGTACTGCACTTCTCCTCAATGAGAAATATCTACCTATGAAGTTTCATGATGATGCCTTGCATAGTTTTCGAGTTATGCTCCGGACAAAATTAAGTATGAAATCAACAAAGAGCAATAACTCCAACAGTATGATGCCTAGAGTCATAGTTTTTTGTGCACTGCACTTAAGCTCAATGACATCTATGTGCCTATAAAATGATTACGTTTTGAGTTATGCTCCGGACAAAATTCAAGAATGAAAATAAACGAAGGACAATAACGCCAAAAGTATGAACTTTTGAGTTATAGTTCTTGTGCACTGCACTTCTCCTCAATGAGATCTATCTATCTGTGAAATTTCACGTTGATGCCTTGTATAGTTTTCATGTTATGCCCCGGACAAAAAAAGGACGGACGGACGACTGACTGACGGACGGACGGACGGACGACTGACGGACGGACGGACGGAGGGACGGACGGACGTTACTTTGATTAAGTAACGCTGCATATTTCTTTAATAATTCTGTTTTTTACGACCTTTTTACGATAAAATGTCATAGATTAACTAATGTATAAGTTAAATATTCCATTTCTGCTGTGGTGTAGTAGATCACCCATCGTGTCTGTTTACCTCAAAGCCATACAGTTTTCTTTCAGTTTTTATGTATACTTGCAACTTTATATTGTTATTACATGTATATGAACATATTATCACGTAATGGAGTTATTAAAACAACTCGAAATAATAATGATTATCGCTTAAATATTTCACGCAGTTATTTTTATTTCAATACAGAAATATGAGAATCAACTGAATTCTTTGCGGGAAGATCTTTTTACCTTATAAGTATGACAGCGTCTAAGATTTTGGATCAAATTGACGAATTGACTTCACATAGAAAAATAACGTCAAAATAACGCAACAAATTATACAGTATTTAAGAGGAGTCTCACTGGCCTATAAAAACTATTTAAAGCATTTCCGTGTCAAAATTATTTGATCATGATGTAAATATATCATTTCATAGCAAAATTATCTTATTAATTTGACCTAGAATATATTGATAAACATTTAACATCCTTATATTTGACATATACATGTACACTGTTCATCGTGCTTTAGGCATGCACTTCGAAGTGATGATATTGACATGAATACTAGAATTATTTTCATTAGTTGTTTAAAACTGTGATCTTCAAACATAGCCCTTTCAAATGATACCAAATTCTCAATATTGCATAAAACGTCAATTGGAGCCAAAATGTCAGACTCGGACACAAATGTTTAGCTAGACTCTATACTTACATGTATTGTTGTGTTCCAAGTACTGTCGTGCGGTATTCTAAAGCCGAATAAATTAAATGCTTAAAGGCTCAGTAGAAAATCAACAACAACAACAACAACGCAAAAAAGCATACATAAAAATCCGTGTCAGCGCCGAGAATCGAACCATCGTGCACCGAAGTGCCTTATCTCTAGGCCACCAAGCCAACTGAACGTATTGATAGAAGTTAAGCTATTTCAATGCCTTAACATTATGGACAAAACTTAAAAATGAAACTATATCTGCCTCTCACACTTTTTCAACAATGTCGTTTTTCCTGTAATATTTTAAAAGTACTGGTAATTATATTTGGCAGTTTCTTATATTTACGTAAGTAGGATGCCTTGGTTAATTAAGATTAAAAAAGTAAAATGTAAACAATTCTGTTCTCATGACTCGCATACTAGTGCACGTAACATCAAACAGTTCATAACATAAAAACGCTTGCAAAATGTTCATAACATAAAAACCCGTGTGTGTTTGCCATATAAGGGCCTTGTTATACCTACCCCGACTTATATCTGGGAGAAAGATAGCAAGGGTCATCCGAGGAGAGCCACGATTGAACGAACATAACACACACTAAACAAAACAACAATCCTAGAATGTGTTTCATTGTTGTCCTCACGTCTAATTTTGGTTTACAAATGACCTTAACAAACCCACGCGCTCTCTTATCAGTATTCATTCTGCCTAATGCTACGGTTTTCGTCACGATAGTGATTTAACTCATAATAAATAAAACCCTACTGACCAGTAATGCAATACTTTATCTATATAATTAATGGTTTACATATTTCAAAGTGAGCAGCCTATAACGTAGGCTCCCTCCATTGTGTAGGAATAAATCTTTCAAAGTATGTTGTGGTAACTGAGCGGTGGCATCGTTCTATGTTTACCTAAAATCATAATATGTTTGCTTAATGCTATAGTCAAAAATAAAAACTGCCGACGTACGATTTTAGCTATTTGCTATTCATCGGATAATGTGAAAACCGCGCGGACACCAGACGATTTTTAACATTTTTCTGTGGTTGATACATATCGTACGGGCGCCGGCCGGCGTCTTTATATGATACCATCGGCTGATGCCCGGCCGGAAACCGTACGATGCCCGCTCGGCAAAGTAATGTAAATAAACAAGATTAATTACACATAATGGCTTTGAGCAGTTTGAGCGCGTGCCTTTTAAGTTTTCGAGTTCATCGCATTATCTTGGTTGTTGTCTCGGTTGGTTGAGTAAACATTACTCTTCAACACTGATTTGGATATAACATATATATTTATTCTGTCTCAAGTGTCGTACTTATTTGTGCATTTAAAAGCATCTCCGACCATAAGAGATGTGTCCTATAGTTTGCAATAAAATAAACGGCAAATAATGCTTTATTTTATCACCTCATTAGTACAAGTTCACCACGTACTATCAAACATACACGTTAGTTTAAGAAAATATAATCGATTTGTTGTGTATTATTGGTATAGTTTATGTTCTTGTGTAAATATAAAAACAACCTGCCGTGACTGTAGGATTCATATCAGAGCAATTCACATAAACCTCCGAAATAAATGGGCCCTGTGACAGGACGCACTGCGCTTGTCATTTATATACATGATGTCACTTGATGAATTCTGATTGGCCTCGTTATGTACAGAGTAACACGTGACAACGTTTATGTACTGATATATGAAGTTAGTTCCAAAAACAGATTGAAACAAAAAAAGAACACCAATTAACGGGTTTCCAAAGAAAAATGTAATGCTAAGGGTTATCGGACTCAGCCTTTGTCAATTGCCCGTCATCATATTCACTTGTTTGGATACTTATAGATGACTCATAAAAGTCTTTAATTACAACTGTGATCCCTTACCTGTTGCAGACGTTGGATCAAACACAGTGCCAAAAATAGCCTTACTATATGTCTTAATGTTTTCAATAAGGTTATAGATTTATGTTGGTTTAGAAGAACAGTTTACTTAAGTCTGACATACGACACTGCAGTACAGAACATGCATTGGTTTGGCAGTTTTTCTGGCATCGGATTTGGTAGAAGCCTCGCGACGTGCACAAAGTAAAAAATAAAATATTGTGTGTAGCCCCTCCAGCGAACGGCCCTATGAAATTGCCGCGACCCAAAAGGTTTTAATGCTGCTTTTAAAACACTATTGTATTGTATTTGTTCCATGCCACCTATAAATTGATTACAAAATGACAGCGATCTCGCAGACTCAAAACATAAAGTAAAGCAGCAATAAAGAGTTTATTTATAAATTACGTTTGCAAGGATGTTCAACTACTGTTAATGGATATGAAATATGTATGCCCAAGTATAAAGCATAAATTTACAGTTTATACTTAAACACACTAAAACATATTTTTTGCAAAATACAACATTTTTCCTACCTACCGACCCGACCCTAGTCGGCATGATACGCTGTAGGGGCAACAAACAATAGTTTAGTCCGGGCCAACACTCATCCTGAAAACAGCTTTTTGTTCTGCAGGATCGTAGACATACAAAGAATAAAGCCTGAGACGGGTTAAAAGAGTGCTTCATAGAGTTACATGTAACGAAGATTCCCGTCAACTCTGTTTCTTTTCAAAATTTCACACCCTTAGGTCTCATTGTCATGACATTCACAGTTTCTGCCAAATAATTCGATAATACATGGTTTATATGTTACAGCCAATCTGTGAAATCAGCCGTTTCATGAAATGGCTAATATTTTTAGCCTTTTCGTGAAATGACTAATTCACTCAGCCGTTGCATGAAACGGCTGAATATTTCAGCCATTTCATGAAATGGTCACTTAAACCATCATAAAAGCAATCAATGTAGATAATCAAAGGGTAGTGGGAGTGGGGTTTATCATAAGTTTTAATTAGCTTCCACAATGCTGTGTTGCTTTAATTTGACTATCATAATCATTTTAAATATGTTCTTTTTTGTGGTATATTCAAATAAATAATACCAGTTATGCTATCTAAGGCACAACTAAGCTAAAATATATTACATAGATTGGCTGAAACTAAACCAGTCAATCTGTGTAACACTAACATGGAGATTTTAGCCATTTCATTAAATGGCTGAAATATTTAGCCGTTTCATGAAACGGCTGAGTGAATTAGTCATTTCACGAAAAGGCTAAAAATATTAGCCATTTCATGAAACGGCTGATTTTACAGATTGGCTGTAACATATACATGTAGAGACTATGTACTTGTCGTGAAAACAGACGACTTTAAATAATAAACTATACTGCAAACGGAGAACTTTAAGCAGAAAGTAACTTAATATTCGAAGAGTCTCCCCATGAAGCTACATACTGAAGTTAAACAGCAAACTACAGGAATCACTAATTGGCACAGTTTCTAAAGATGTTATATGATGCTGCTTAACACTTGCCACAAGTATTGGTGCTGGCATGTTATTCAAGTACTTAAATTCATTATTAGATTTATATTTAAGTAGAAGTGCTAAATAAACAAATAAATACAAAATTGCATAATACGTGAATTCCTATCGTGAGAGATGCCCCACAGTTAAATGGTGTACTGATTGCATTCACAAAATAAACACGAACTAAGTTCCAACAATGGCACCAAAGGTAAATAGCGAAAGCTCAAATATTATCCAGATATATTGTCTTACAACACATACGAAAATTAGAGTACCAAGTGTTTTAAAACGTGTTTTGTGTTTAGTATCCAATCATATAAACATACATCACATGTTACCTATGGTAATGTAGAATAAATAACAAAGGGACAACGAATTGTACAGTGTTATGATATTTATTTCCAGTTAAACCAAAACTAAATTAAAATGTCATGTTGTTTCTTATAAAAGGTTATTAGAACATGAACGAATATGTACCACCACAGAGAACGTTTAAGTTGCGGGTCAAAATAATTGTATTTTAAAATATCCCTTGGTTATGGCACTATACTCAATGACCTAAATAACGTACGCATTGTTGAGGAAAAAGATTGATAAGGAAATACGAGTCTGAGTGCAATTTACGTTTGTTTTTCTGATATCTATCGCTCGTTCATTTATTTCTAGACTCTAACTTGCCTCATCAGTGGACTCATTTTCAAACCAGACGCTCTGATACATGTATCACATTCCAACAAACAACGCAATACTTTATTTGTTATATACACACAATTTAGAAAAACAAATTAAAATTGAAGATACGGTGTTCTATATATTGCGCCCAGATAAGCTTACATAAAACATTTGAAACTGTGAGTAGGAGGAATATAATTATTTATACATTTTTTCATTATAAGATAAAATGACAGTTCAAAATGTATTGCCTGCAGATTTGTTTGTCATTTGTTATATTTGACACGCATAACGTTGAAACACGTGAACACATTTCTACAAGTCGCATTGTCAGACACCTTGTTTGGTAAGTGCTAAAGCGCTTGTCTACTGTTCTTGAGGTTCCAGTTAATTTATTTGTCACATATATTTTGTAACTGTAAAATTAACAAGACCGCCATGAAACCCACCTAACGCTTGGAAAGAAAAAAGTATTCTGCTCGAAATAAATAAACTAAGACTATAGTTCAGAATATTACAGCTTACAAAAGCCCAGGGTGAGGTCGGAATCTCAAGATGCGAGGGCTCACACACAACATTTGAGGGGTTGTAGACAAGTCGAGAGTTCATCTTACTACAACACAAGACATTATGTCACAGTACATATAAGTAAGCGGAAAGCTTCAGTCAACCAACGGGCGTATTGTGAAATGCAAGCCCTTTCAAGTTTCCAGACAAAAGGGTAACCAGCGGCATATTGCCTGGAAAGGTACATATTGACATTGTTGTCATCGTCTATATAGGCAAGATAATAGTTTGACATATTTGATAAATTAAACTGATGTTGATAAACCGCTGCAGAACAAATACGTTCGACATTTTTTTCTTTGAACATCTCTTCAATTTATACTTCTTTATAACAGTACAATAGCAACGAAAACGGGTCGTTAAACGTGTACTCTTTGAAATGCGTGTTGTGTCCTCTGTAAATAAATAAAATTTAATAAAACATGTTAAATGTGATAATAAAAGCCCAGATGGTCCGACTAGCGCTTCTAATATTTTACAAATGTGTCCAACATTTAAAACCCATTGAACATTGGAAAAAGACATGGCGACCTGTTGAAATTATTAAAACAAACGCTAATACTTTTGAACGCAAGAGTCGAGAGAAATAAATACAGCGCTCTATTGCTGATATACATTTGGCGTCTGGGTGTGTGGGGGTGTGGCTATAAAAAGGAACAGAAACGCGTGTGAACTGTATGTACTTACCAAGATTTTTTGACGGCAAATAAACAGCAGCAACTTCATAGGTACATATTAAAATGTTGTAATCGTCAAAGAGCCACACGCGTAGTTGCACATATTTGATGGATTAAAACTATGTTGCTAAATGGTTGCAGAAAATGAACGTCAGGCCAATATTTCAAACACGTACAAAGAAATTGTATCGTTGAACTTACATTTTTAGTTATTGCAGAACAAACATCTTTTATTTTCAACAAATGGTTTTTGTCTGTCAATTTTAAATTGATTGCATGCCGTTCAGTGTCTTCGCCGCTAGTCATTGCTTGCGTTCGTTTACATTGTACAATATTTACATAGAAGCCTTACAGGACATTTCTTCTTGGACATAATTACTCTTTATGTCTAAAAAATGTAAATGTAAACTTAACAAGACCGCCGTGGACCCCACCTAACGTTTGGAAATAAATAAGTATTCTGCTTGAAATAAATAAACTAATGCTATAGTTTAGACTATTACAGCTTACAAAAGCCGCGGGTGAGGTCGGAATCTCAAGATTCGAGGGATCAAAAACAACATTTGAAAGGTTGTAGACAAGTCGAGAGTTCATCTTACTACAATACAAGACATTATGTCAAAGTACAGATAAGTTAGCGGAAAGCTTCAGTCAAGTAACGGACGTATTGTGAACGTCCAACACTTTCAAGTTTCCAGACAAAGAGTAACCAGCGGCATTTTGCCAGGGTAGGTACATACTGACATTGTTGTCATCGTCTATACAACCAAAATACTACCTGGTCATATTTGATGAATTAAACTGGTGTCGATAAACGGCTGCAGAACATATATGTAAGACTTTAATATATTTTTCTTTGAACATCTCTTCAATTTATACTTCTTATTAACACCACAATAGCAACGAAAATGGGTCGTTAAACTTGTACTCGTTGATATGTGTGTTATGTCCTCTGTACATGAATTAAGTTTAACAAAACAAACATGTCACATGTGATAATAAAAGCCAAGACGGTCTTGCATATTCGTGACAAAATCAGACCAGCGCTCCAAATGTTTTACACATATATGTCAGCGTCTGAGATTTTGGGTCCAATTGACGAAACGACGTCAAAATAACACATCAAATTATAGGGTATTTAAGATGAGTTTGACTGACCTATAAAAACTGGGTAAAAAGGCTCCATGTAAAAAAATGTTAAATATGATGTAAATAATTGTATAATATCTTTGAAAAACTATCTTATAAAATTGACCACAAATGTACTGATAAAAATGTAACACCCTTATGTTTGACATATACACAGCTCTTGAATCTTAAAGGAAGTATTTCAAAGTAGTGATATTGACATGAAAAATAGGAGTATCTTCATTTTAATTTTAAAACTGTAATCTGCAAACAAAGCCCTTTCAAATGACACCAAATTCTCAATATCGCGAAAATAGTCAACTGGACCCAAAATGTCAGACTCGGACACATATTTCCATCATTTGAAACCCATTGAACATTGTAAATAGACATGGCGACCTGTTGCAATTATAAAGGCAAACGCTTGTTTTAATTATTTTTTATAATCGAATGTTCTAAAGACAGCGCTCCATTGCTGCTATACATTTGGCGTCTGGATGTAAATCTGTAAGGGTGTGGTTATTAAAAGGAACTAACAGAAACATTGTGAACTGTATGCACTTACCAAGTTTTGTTTGACGTCGAGTAAACACCAGCAACTTTATAGGTACATATAGACAATGTAATCGACATAGAGCCACTCACGTAGCGTAGTTGGACATATTTGATGGATTAAAATTATGTAGATAAAAGGTTGCAGAAAATATACGTCAGACCAATATTTCATACACGTACACAGAAAGTGTGTTGTTGAACTTACATTCTTTGGTATTACAGAACAAACATCATTTATTCTCAACAAATGGTTTTTGTCTGTCAAACACACCCAAACCCCACGCAATTGACGTTAGCCTTTCTCCTTAAAGAATAATTATAAATTATTAGATAATGAAGCATACAATCAAACAATAATATGCCAATTGACAAATGTTGTGCAATATGATCGTATATGTATTATGGTTCCAAATCAATATAAAATGGTAATAATAAGGGTAAACTGCTGAAATTACTTTTTGAATTCTAATCTAATAATAAAACACGTGTTTGCCACACAATTTGTAGAAATGAATTAAACGTATTATACCATAATTTATAAAATAACATAAAAACCGAAATATTTAACAGGAACCAGAACTGTATTTCATTTTGTTTAATTACAATCTATTCATAATAGAAATTGAAGACATGTTCAAAGAACGAATGTTGTATACAATGTAGATATGTCAAGTTAAAGGGCACCATGACCAAATGATCCGAACAAAAACCAACACACAGAACGACACAAAAACACGTAGAACACAATGACGCAACAGACATTAAGAAAAATCTATTTGTTTGTGTTTTTCGGATTAACACGGATATAACACTAATGAAACTTCAAACTGTTATGCATGTCTATAAGCCGTGCACTGACCCAAAGTTTTTCCAAACTCATCCCCTTCATGTATTACCTTTTTGTTCTTGATAGAGAGTCTGCGAATTAGTCTATAAGCCCGAAGCCCGAGTCGAATAAACGGCCTGTTGGTCGATTAGAATTGTTAACAAAATAGCCCGACCGGTTGATTTAAATTTTGGAGTAAAAATTAAAAAAAGAAACAAATTAACACAAATACTGATTGTAGAGTTATATGCTCGTTAAAAACACAAACAAAATTAAAAACAGTGTACGTCAACGCATTTCTAATATGAATTGTATGAATTATGACCACAACCAATTTTTGGGACTATTTAAATTTCAGTCGGGCTATAGAAAACACTATTTGAATAGTTCAATGGGCTACCATCACGTAGTCTTAAATTGAAATGTTGTCATTTCTTTAAAGAATTTATTTTCCGCGATTTCCCCCCAAATCAATTAAGGGTTTTGCCGACATTAAGTTCACTTATTGCAATAATATGTGGGTAATCATCTGTTATTTATCAAAGTAAATATTTGGCACCCAGAGACGTTTGTATTAAATTTATAACAAATATGCGTTGGTAAATGTAGACCTGTACGAAATAACAAGTCTGAAGCAAAGAAAGTTTTCCATTTATCATCATCCTACACTTAAGGAGACATTTCTTTTTGTAGTTTTATCATTTTAATAGTGTGTTCTGTATTAAATGGGAAATTATTTTGGTGAAGCTTTAGAAAAGACGAACTTATTTTAAATTGATAACATGCCGTTCAGTGTTCTCGCCCATAGTCATTGCTTGCGTTCGTTTACATTGTAAATTATATATATATCGAAGCCTTACATGACATTTCTTCTTGAACATAATTACTCTATAGATCTACAAAACACCCATTTACGTTTTATGTCGCACCAGACACAAATTCATTATTTATTCGAAAGCTATGACTGGTTTTCACGGACATTGAATTCGCAGCACGTCAACAATTGCCATTGTAATTTGGTATGCTGCATTTCGTGCGGCTTCATTTCCTAGAACACAAACATGATCCAGACGTACACACTCATTGTAAGCACCCACACATTTGAGGTTTTAAACACTAAATCAAACTGTCGGTAAAAAGGTTAAATGGCAACGGTTGGATACAAAACCCATCTGGCTAAGGAAATGGGCATTCAATTGGTAACACATATATACAGTTCTCACTTACGGTAAAGTTTTCCAAATGTATCACAAAGAAAAAATGTTAAAGTCAATTAGAAAAAAAGCTGTGGTAGCAGAACCTTAGTGTCCGATTTGGCTGGTGACAGTAAAATATAGGTGGTATATTCAAATGTAACAATTTTGAGATACCAAACATAAAAAATAAAACATTAAATTTTATAGATTACGACTTTTTGTCCACCCATGTGCACTGATATATCACACTGTTTCCTGGTCATGGTAACAAGTGGTGTTAAGTTTTTGGTTTTATTATAGAATACAGAAGAGAGCAAATTGCGCATAAACAGCCTTTATAATAGAAATTAACGAACTGGGTACATGTTTTATCTTAATCAACTAAGGGCACTCTGGTTCATTTAACACCGCATTTTGCACGACAAAATACGATATAGTAAACAAATTAAAGTTATAAAGATGTTTTGGTTAATATTTGATGAATACAATTACAATTAAACATGTTTTAAACGCGGAAGATCTAGAACAAACATCACCTTTTTATGTAATTTAATGTAATTTGCATTTATAATGTTTTACGATAATTTTATAATTCCCGGTTTCTAATCAAAGTGATGATTATGGCTTGCTCAAATTATATGTTTTTGTGTAATTAAATTAGATGTTATTTTTGGATCATATTAAGTGTTTTGCAGGATCAGATTTAAAACGAAACACATTAAATGATATTACCAAGTTCAAATTAATTGTGATTTGCTGGACAAACCTTATCATGTGTTGCAAGATCAAAATGAATGACATTTGCAGGAACACATTGCATGCAATTTACAAATTCGAATTGAATGACATGTGCAGGAATTACATGTAATGATTCTACGGTGACTGCTTTTATAAAATGTCTAACCTTAAGTGCTTTAATCTGAGTTCAGATTTTCCACTTCCGTATGATAGTATTACTCTTAGCAATGAAGCAAACATTTATAGTTAGAAATTGGTGCTAATGATAATCGTGAGACAAAGCAGTTGTCGTCTTCTAGAAACCGGAGGCGAGACTGTTTCTGTGAGCTTGAAAGGTAATTGTCACGCTAACGTTTGACATTTGAAAATATCTACATTGCAATGAACTCTATTACAAATTGCTACACATCAAAAACTGCATAAGTCTAACCATTGTTGTGCAATTTTGCGTAATACGTAGTGGTATTTTGATAGCTTATCTTCTCTGAAATTGTCTCCAGATGACCTTGTTGATTGCAGTTAGGAGTATGCTATTGTTGTTGCTCTGTTCCGATTTTACTTTAGCGTTTAGCAATGCGTAAAAGGAAGTTGACTGTTTTGATTGGAAGTTTGCAGTGCCCATGCAATTGCTTTGAAAAGGTGTACAATTGCAAACTTGCTTAATTTCTTATATGTCCCCGCTATACATTGTATAAGTTGAAACCCTACAGAAAAAACAGCATCTAAACTCTACAAATATAGATGCGCTTGAATACACGCTACTGGTCTACAGGGAAAGATTCTTTTATATTTTTATCGCGCCATACACGAGTGCGTTCATCATTTGGCTGCTTTTACTGTTTGTCAGGAACTTTCAATTTGAAACACGCTTACACACACCAGTTTGATTTGGTGTTGCTGCATTTATTTGTGTCTTACTCCCCTAATGGTCTAGACTTACAGGTCACACGTTTTATGATTGAACGACTTCATGGCGTATTTTATCACTTACAGGCCTACATAACGGACTATATTAAATATCAATGTCTAGTACGGATTTAAGTCATCGTCTATTTCCCTTGTGTATTAGTCCACAGGATGTGAAAATACAACTTTAACAAAAACATCAAATATCAAGAGTGTTGCAAACCAAACACTGTCTGATTAGATCATTACTATTTCGCAGTATCAATAAACATATAAGGTATAACCTCGTCGGGATATTCTGACCAGTAAACAATAACAATAACACGCTTGTATTGATGTGAATAGGGGTAGCGGATTATAAACATTAACCCTAATATA
>Ga0224511_10000924_pt1 | contig 16164 bp, 6 predicted proteins | sample SF_May12_sed_USG_2_FD_169988 | JGI IMG/M metagenome (GOLD analysis project Ga0224511, IMG submission 169988) | Sediment microbial communities from San Francisco Bay, California, United States - SF_May12_sed_USGS_8_1 | ecosystem: Environmental > Aquatic > Marine > Sediment | place: USA...
CAACGCCAGACTTAAATTAATGTGACGCTCAAGTATTTGTATTGTTATTTTTAATTAAAGGTTAAAAACGTTATAAGTGAAACAATATGATTAAGTATCTTTTATAGGCAAGCTAATTGATTAGGTTCTTCAGCATCTAACAAAACATCTTAGAGGCTACAAGCTGACATTCAGTGATTATCTGTTATGCTCTAATTTTGAACTGATGAAAAGGAAAAAGCATACATTTATGTTAACCGATTATTGAAGACACACAATGTAGTTTTTATTTGAAGGGAAAACCCGTTATCAGATTTTAAGACGTTATGTAGTATTCGAAGTAGGTGTCTTTTTGAAATACATTCTCTTGTATGCATGTCAGAAAGTGCAACCTCGCAACTTTCTTTAATCGTCTACAAACAGATAACAATAGTAATATTAAACCAAAACCAACACTGTTCTTAAATTGTTCCAACGTGATTTAAACTAAGTTTTATTCGATTTGCAAAAGGTCCTATAATAAACAATAACTCTGTTAGACATACAGACCTATTTACTTACTTAAACCAAAGTAAAATGTTAGTTTTCTGTCGGGTTTTTTAGGTTTGTTTTTCAATAAGACAAAATGACTAGTCGCGTTTGAAGTATAAATATATTATTTGCTGATAATGTGCAAAGATTTGAATACATAAAACATGCTTGTCTGCAAGATTCCCTTTTGCTTTCAACATAATTTTATAAATATCACAACGTTACACAGCAACATCCCCGGCGTGTTACGAGTGACTCTATCTGTACCGCAACTTTGGTTCTTATTATACTCTAATGTCCGATTGTCGTACAAAACACAATCACGCATGTTGGTGTTCATCAGTTTATTTTAACTTAGCTTTGCTTCCTGAGGGCGTTCCCTTTCATCAGTTTATTACTACAGCTGGTGTTTAGTACCTGTGTGGTGGCTGTAAAATGTCGTCCCGTACTACATCATTGTGTAGTTATATTTTTCTGGTCCTCAGGGATTATGGAGTGTACATGTATGTTGTTAACATTTGAAAATGGAGTTCTGCTCATGCGTTAGGGGGCGTCAGTGGTGTGGCATCATTTATTACAACTGATGAACAGCTTCAATAAAACCGAGGCTGCTGTTTTCTCGTTCAGGCTATGCTTCCTGGGGGCTTTCCCTTTTATCAGTTTAATTTGATCTGAATTTGTTCTCTATCTAACGGTATGCCAACAACCACATTTTATCTTCTTCTCCCCCCTTTCTAACTTATTTGAAAGCTTTATATTCCCCAAGTGTCATACATTTACGTATGTCACAGTTTTTCTGAACTTTCTCTTGTGTTTATCACAATAAGAAATTCCAGAAAACCTTTAATTTTCTTGAAACACATAAAATATATCCAAGGCAAAAAAACGTTCATATATTTAATTTTATTGACGTTTTTGGGTCTGTTTTCCAGAACATTTAAAATTCAATGTCAATTAAATTAGCATAAATTACGGTAGTCTACTATAAAGAAGCTGAAGGTGTAGGTGTAAGGGCCGTTTTTTACTTTGTTTGGGAAACTTTATTATAAAGCAAAATAACGCGATATTCTATTTTATTTAATAAAATTTACTTCAAGTCGGCATCTTTACACGACGACAGCTATACTGTGCTCAAAATGCGTGTCCATTGCAACTGACCAGGCCTGGCAAAATTCTGTACCTGCTGCACGTCAATTTGTATTTGTTCACATGTCAACTATGGCATAAAATGATATTGACATGCTTATTTAAAGGTTATCAAATTGCTATATTATTACTGGTTATGTTCTCACTTTAATTCTTGTGTGGTTATTCTATAAAGCAAAAACGAGATCCATACGTTAATAAGTGTATCATAATCTGGGAAAAAGTCCTAAATAAGCCTTATTTTCACTTTTTAGTAAATGCATTTGTGTTGTGAGATTGTTAGTTTTTTTCGGTTTTTTGTGTCTTTTTGCATGTTAACAAATACATTGGGGAAAAAAAAATTCGGTTACACAATCACTTTACTAATATCCCTAAAGCAAGTATTGTAATAAGTTAATTATATAATTAATATACACTAGTTTACTTTCTATCTTTTAAGTTCAACTGCTCGTCCATGAGAAACGCCAAGGAGTTCACTGTTTCGATCGTGATGCAAGTCGTTGTAAACACAAGAACACAAATTTCCCCTCATAAGATTCATTTGATGGTTAAGATCACACAATTGTTGTAGCAATGTAGTTTTCGTTTGAAAATATGATATGTACTTTGGGAGAATATTTGTCCTGGTATCATTGGTACAATACAGAGGAACACTGTTTATTTTCACTTTTCTAATTGTTTGTACTTTCAAAAACACCAACTTTGATCGCGCGTGCTTGTGACCATTTTCAGCTGCAGTAGACATCAATATTGGTATGACCGTCTTATATCATCAACGCGCAGGTGCACGACGCTTGGATGCTTGGAAATCGACTAAACAACCGTGGCCGTCTGCCTTTATTGCACGCGCCTTAATGCACATATTTGATCTCATTTACTCACATTGTCAACGGAAGTGGGACACGCTAACTACAATTTTCGTATTAGCCACACCATTGTCCTTCTATTAGTAGATACCAAATAGCAACTTTTATAGTACATTGTACATTGTAAAATACTAAGTTACGTTATTTAGACGGAATGCGATTTTGTTTCATCAGTTTCACCAACTCGTTTCGTGGAACACGTACTAGATGGTTTACTCAGACACGGTATCCATGTGGCTTGGGTATAATCTCTACCAAGATTCCATTTACAAACTTTTATTACGTACATCATTATAAAAATCTGAGAAAAAGAAAAACATCATTAGGAAACATGGAGAAAATAGCAACTTCGGTTTCATTGAAGCTCTTTATAAATGGTTATAAATAATGCCACATCAATGTCGCCTTTAGGTCATGGGCGGATCTCAATGTTAAAAACATATAATCATTGATTCCAGAAGACCAAAAAAAATATAACTACACAATAATGTAGTACAGTTCGACATTTAACAGCCTCCACACATGAACTATACATTAGCAGCAGTATGAAGTGTTTAAGACGCGACTCTTATTACAATAAGTTGCTCAAGGGGAATATGAGTAAGTATACAATATACATTCAAGTGATAAGTCAGTTCATGAATATAAGTCTAGGCCACTGCTGGAAAATGTCATCGGTGGTACCAGTAATATTCTCAAGAAACAAATACATGTGGCGAGCAAAAAAGCATAAAGGAACAAAAACCCATTTGAAACTTCAGTTAAACCAGCTTATGTCATCAGTGGTACCAGTAATATTCTCAAGAAACAAATACATGTGGCGAGCAAAAAAGCATAAAGGAACAATAACCCATTTGAAACTTCAGTTAAACCAGCTTATGAGGAACACATAGGGACCATGGAAATATGTTCCTTTTTACTGGAACTCCTTATAAACATTAAATGAAGTATAGTGAACTCGTTTACTGGTAAAGAATAGGGAATGAAAATCAGTTCCTAATAACCAGAAGCTCCTTATAAGCGGGTTCCTTATAAGAAACTTCTGGTTATTAGGAACTATCTTAACTGTATCTTCACGAAGCAATAAATAAAACAGTAACTATGAGAATAAAAGTGACGGTTGAAGCTGTACAGATGAACAAACAAGCGACACGTCAGCGCAAATTCTTTAGGGGAAAGAATAACCATGTGACAATAGAAAAGAACAAGCTGCAGAATTTAACAGACGTAATGTATTATTTAGTAGATATCGTGGGAGTAATTTATTCCTGTGCTTTTTAAGAGTAACTATAATGTAAACTAGTTATGAAACGGAGATTATCGTCAAGATAAATAAGGGTTAAGGTGCTTTTGTATATTATAGGATGATTTTCGACTAAATTATCCTCAACACATGACAACAAGACTTTGCAGAAATGCACACAACAATGACTTAAATGCCAAACCGAGGCTGCTGTTTTCTCGTGCAGGCTATGCTTCCTTAAGGCCCTTTTATCAGTTTAATTTTAATATAGTAATCAGCATCTTCTGGATCACAACTATGAAATAATTGACAAACGACAACGACAAGATTGCAATCATATTGCAGCTTTGGACAAAACATAAGTGTTTATCTCGACAATATTAAACGCCAAGATGATTGTCAACTATTACAGAAAAAAATGTAACATACAAGAAAACTTTTCTAATACTATTAACCAGTAAGTAACACAATAAACAGTATACATAAAACATTTACTACTGCTCCTCTTTAATGGAGAAAACTTTGTTCTGGTAGCCATCTTGGTCGCCTTCTTGAGCCATCTTAGTCGCCTTCTTAATCGCCTTCTTGAGCGATCTTGGTCGCCTTCTTGAGCGATCTTGGTCGCCTTCTTGAGTCATCTTGGTCGCCTTCTTGCGACAACTTAGTCGCCTTCTTGAGCCATCTTGGTTGCCTTCTTGAGCCATCTTAATCGCCTTCTTGAGCCATCTTGGTCGCCTTCTTGAGCCATCTTGGTCGCCTTCTTGAGCGATCTTGGTCGCCTTCTTGCGACAACTTAGTCGCCTTCTTGAGCCATCTTGGTTGCCTTCTTGAGCCATCTTGGTCACCTTCTTGAGTCATATTGGTCGCCTTTCTTTAGACATCTAAGTCGCCTTCTCTTAAGCCATCTTGATCGCCTTCTTGAGACAACTTAGTCGCCTTCTAGAGTTATCTTGGTCGCCTTCTTGAGACATCTCAAAACGCCGGGGCAGTTTCAAATCGGCTCCAAATGAACTCTTTAAAAGCAATATTTCAACTTTTAGAACATATCAGTATACTGTTTAGTTTTTATCACCGCCATCCCATGCAATAAACATTCATAGCTGTCTGATGAAAATGTGGTCTCCCAAGAGGAAACCCGTCAGCTAAAGATTATTTACCATGAATGATAGCTTTAAGTATGCCTTCATTATGTGCTATTCCGTATTTTTGTTCATTGACGGTACGTTGCCACTAACTTAACCCCAGCTGAACGATAATGTTCTCAGACAGAACCGACGGTCTGTACATTAAAGGGACTCACACACGGAATTTCGTATCTCTAAAAGGTAACTTTGCACAAACAGATATGTTTGTATAGCATATTTTTATGGCAGTAAAACCAAGCATGTTTTATATATTCTGATAGTGTTTTGCTGATAATGTACAAATAGTTGAATACATAAAACATGCATGTCTGCAAGATTTCCGTTTGTTTGCAACTCAGTTTTATTACCATCACAAAAGGTCAAATATTCACTTAAGCATTCACTGCGAGTTTCAAGTGACAGTATTTTTACCGGAACACTGTTTCTTGTTTTATGGCTGGTTTTCATACAAAACACATTCACACATGCTGGTGTGCCATCTGGATTTGATCTTTGTCTGACGGTTTGCCAGATATCCACATTGTTTCTATTTCAACTCCATTGCTTATGACTTCCTCATACCTTTTTTTCAACTTCCTCTCCTCTTGTGTGTGTCACAATAAGGAATTTCAGAAAGCCTTTTAATACGTACTAGACATGTTTCCAAGGCAAACATACGTTCATACGTTTTATGTAATTGACATCTTGGGCTTGTTTTCAACTCCATTGCTTATGACTTCCTCATACCTTTTTTCAACTTCCTCTCCTCCTGTGTGTGTCACAATAAGGAATTTCAGAAAGCCTTTTAATACGTACTAGACATGTTTCCAAGGCAAAAATACGTTCATACGTTTTATTTAATTGACATCTTGGGCTTGTTTTCTGAACATTTAAAACTCGTGCCAATAAAATTAGAGTAGTGTAAATAACAGTTGTTTACTAAAAAGAGTTCATTGTGTCAGACAAGATAACCAGGCAAATTTAATTGTTTTGTTAGAACTGGTTATTCTCAATCCAAACCTAGCGGCCTGAGTCACAAGTGAAAAAAGGCACGGTTTTGGCATACCAAAAGCTTACACGTTTAGTTGTAAGATCACAGTGAATAAGGAAAAAATTGTCTTGCAAAAGCTTGACGATGTTGTCATTTAGTAGTCCCTTATACTGAAGGATATATTATTAAATGACAGATGATTGCTTAACAGTAGCCATTTAATAAATTTAGGTAAAATACATGGTGCGCTTCTTTAAAGGAGTAATAAAGACATGCGTGGCGATAGGGCACTTGACTTGAATTTGTATACTTCAGACGTGAATCGGAAATTACCTCCAAATGTAGGGCAAAGTGGAAATCTCCATCTGTATTCGAGACTTCGTCTTCTGGTGACCACACAAAACGATGAGGAATGACATCACTAGTAGACCACGTGTAATTGGCCTCTTTATCCTTCTTTCACGCCTGACGCGGTTGTCAGTCTACAGTCAGAGAACGTCTGCATATATGTTGACAATGTCTTTCTCGCAAATGATCATGTCCGTTTAGCAAGAACCTCTTGCGCAACTGTTCGCAGCCTAATCGGGCGAGACGTGCCGATGTGTAAAGACGCGGAAAAAGAAAGGACAAACGTTTAACGATTATAAGTACACGACTAGTGTATCTTATGTGTTTATTTAATTGTGTGTTTTTACAAACAATATTAGTAATGTTTAAGTTTGAAATCGACTTTATGTAACATGTTTTGTCACTGATTTTCTTCGTCTCAGACGTCTCCTATACTTCTTGTAGAATTTCTACATGACACAAAAATATGTACGTCTTATACTTGCAGAACAGATCATAAACTATGAAACCTATTAACATATTACTTTAACGACATTAACTGTAATCTAAACTTTAAACTATGAAACATATTAACAATATATTTTTAACGACATTACCTGTAATCTTAACTTTAAACCCCAATGTTTTTCATTGACCGTACCAAGGCGGTAATTCAACATTTTTGGTGAAGTCCTTTAAGTAATTGAAAATTGAAAATAAAAAAACCCCAGAAAAAGCCGAAAAACACAACAAATAGTTAGTTCTTAATGTCTGTTGCGTCTTTGTATACTCCGTGTTTTGTGATGTTCTGTGTGTTTTTGTACGGGCCATATTGTCATGGCGCCCATTAACTTGACTTGTCCACAGTGTTTACAACATTATTTCTTTGAACATCTCTTCCATTTATATTGCTAGTTGATACTGGCCATTTTTTCATAGTGTCCTTAATCTTGCCATATCTACATTGTTTACAACATTCTCTCTTTGAACATCTTTTTCAATGCATATTATGTAAAACATGTAAACAGTTGAAACGTTGTGGGTTTTCTTCGGTGTACAAAGTGGTGATAAGTAAAGGGTTTCTTCATTACCATAAACTATACATTTTGTACCAAAGTATCCAATGGTGGCTACCCCTGCATAAATTGAATTGGTCATCTCTGGTGTCTTGAAAAATCATAATTTACCTATTTAATGTGATTGTTTTTTATTTTAATAGTGTCGTACAATATACACATACAGGTGTAATTGTTACATCGGCTGATACACGTGTGTTTGAGTTGTTGGTCAATCATAATGTTGCACCGAATCGTTTCGTCACACTGTAAATGACATCAACTGTAAGCAATCCTTTCGGGAACATGCATATAGAGTCATTAGATTATTAGCTGCACATTAACTCACCGGATGCCATATAGTAACAGATATCGTGGCATCGGAGAGACAATGCCCTTGCTGCTTGGTGAAATTGCAGCAATATATCTTCAATATATATAGTGTCATTCAACAGACATTTAGACATATCTCACAATGCTCTAAGTCGCCGAATTCATGACATGCACGAATGGTGCGGGCATCTGCTTCTTAGTTCGATCGTTGGAGTTAATGCTGACCCAAGTTTTACTGTCAAACTGTTTTATATGTTAAAACTGTGGTTCAGCGTTAATACATGTACATATGTGTACTTTAAAATAAATTAAAGAGATGTTGAAAGAAAGACTGTTTTAAACAATGTAAATATGTCAAGTTTAAAGGCACCATGACAATATGGCCAAAACATATGTTTAATAATCTTAAGGCGTTGACCTTAATGCTTAAGAATGGAAGAACGCTATAATAGAATAAGCTGTTTTCTGTACGTGTAGCAAATAATGTGTGAAACTGGCATCACAAAATATATTTGGTTTATAAAACAAGAGGGCCCAGAGGGCCCTGGGTCTCTCACCTGAGGAAAAGGTTAAAGGTCACAGTGGAGCCAATAATGGAGAACCCCAGGGGCATAATTTGAACAACTTTGATAGAGGACCTTTTGATGATGTTGTATATTAAATATGAAAGCTCTGGGCCTTGTAGTTTCAGACAAGAAGATTTTGAAAGTTTCATTTCAAAAATCTATTTATTGACCCCGTGACCTACTTATGCAACCAAATGGAACGGTTTGAACAACTTTGATAGGGGACCACCAAGGCATCATTCCTGTGAAGTTTGGTCAAATTCCCATTAGCGGTTCAAGAGAAGATGTCGTTTGAACTTTTCCTTATATAATTCAATGTAAAATTGTGAACCCCGGGGCGGGGTCAATTTTGACCCCAGGGGCATATTTGAACAACTTTAGTAGAGGACCTCTAGATGATGCTATATACTCAATATGAAAGCTCTGGGCCTTGTAGTTTCAGACAAGAAGATTTTTGAAAGTTTCATTTCAAAAATCTATTTATTGACCCAATGACATCTTTATGCAACCAACTGGAACGGTTTGAACAACTTTGATAGGGGACCACCCAGGGATCATTACTGTGAAGTTTGTTCAAAATCCAATAAGCGGTTTCGGAGGAGATGTTTAAAGAAATGTTGACGCACGCACGGACGGACGACGGACGCCGGACATTGAAGGATCACAAAAGCTCACTGAGCACTTCGTGCTCAGGTGAGCTAAAAACAGACAGCCATGAAGAAAGAGTGCAACTTTATGTACTTGTTTAATTAATGACACTGTAATTTAAAAACATGTAATATTGTTTCAATTGCGTACCGCTGTAATTGTAATATATAACTAAGCAACAATGCAGACTATATACATGTACATAAACTATTTACAACTATCCCTTTTTATGAACAAAATAAATTCCGGTAGCCTTTTTGAACGTTTCCTTTAAACATCTCAAAACTCCTAAGCAGTTTCAAATCGGCTCCAAATGGACTCTTAAAAAGCAATGGTTCGTTTTTAGACCAATGGGTACTATATACCAACAAACATGGTAGTTTTAGAAATACTTTGGAGAAATACGTCCGTTTGAAATCTAAACTGTATTTATCACTGCAATCTCATGCAATATTCAGTCATAACTGTCTGAACAAAAAATATGGTCTTCCAAGAGGAAACCCGTTAGCTAAAGATTATTTATCATGAATGATAGCTTTAAGTATGTATTCATAATTTTCTATTCCATATTTTTGTTCAATGACGTTACCTCACCATTAACTCCTGATGAACGATGTTGTTCTCAGACAACCGACGGGCTGTACAATAAAGGGAATCCCACGCGGTATCGTGTGACTCTTAAAAGTAAATTTTCATGGCACTAAAACTACATAAATGGTATTTTGATATGTCTTCTATCGCATGGCAATTCGTTTGTATGCACTTTTTATTTGATGTTTTTCAAAACTTCAAAAACAGTCCATGTTAATTGTTTGTTACATCTTGCTTTGCATGATATGTGTTGTGTTGCCCGTGTCCTTGGCCCTGTCTGCTTAGTCCGCAGCGTTTTGTCTTTGAAAATCTCTTCAAGTAACACTATTATGTAGTTATCGGATACTGAACATTAAGAATGATTTTCAGACTACTATCTGATCTTGAACATTAAAAAATGATTTTCATCAAACCATGCCCCAACGTGAGTGATTTAGTGTTGTTTTACATGCGATAGTAATGTTAGCTGTAGAAAGACAACGTTAAAACCATACGCGGCTCCTTGAAATTACTGAAGCAATTTATATTCGATAACTTAAAAAAAAATCAGTTTAAATGTGCTTCAAATAAGGCATGGTAGTTGAATATTATAGCCCCACCTTTTCAATTATTGCTAGAGTTAAAATGGAAACTGGGTCGTAGTTTTCTGGAGTGGATTAAATTATACCGATGCGTCATATGTGCCGTATTTGAAGATTTGCCTCCTGTATAGCATTTGTCTGACTTATCTATAAGGGGTTTTAGATCATTGCAGTGTGAAATGTATTTTAGAATATTGTTCAAATTTAAACATTTTTGTCTGTAAATGGCCTCTTCATTTACTTTTGAGGCTTTGAGAAGTACAACAAAGCTGTTTAAGTACTTGAGATATGAATTTCTTTGGATCACTTATGCACCCATTATCTCTTCAAACCATGCACTCAAGGTGTTGGCACTAATCAATCATATCTTTTTTAACTTTTTTTAAAATCCTGTCTGCATGTTTGGTATATTGACAACTTTGAATTGCAAAAGATAATTGATTGTTGGCTACCGCAGATGAAAGAACACTTAAACTATACTCACACATCAAATAACTTGAGTTATGTTTCTCTATTATTTTCGTTTTTATTTCATTAAGTACAGTTAATGAACGGATTTACCCAGAACGGAGTTCTATGCTAAAGCTGAAAAGAAAGTGTGCATGTATGTGCACTTGTTAATAACGAAAAAAGGGGGAAAACTCAAGCTTGAATGTTATCAAATCAATGATATACCTTTCGTCTTTACCATTGTTTCTTTCTTGTGATTAGAATCACACGACTATTGTTATCACATAAAGGGCATTATGTCGTTAAGGTAAAGCATACAGGTTTGTAAAGGTTCTGTTGTGCGTGCATGTTTCCATGTTTTTTTATAAACAGCCTTGATTAAAGTAACATAAAAACATTAAATATTCGTAGCTGCAACCATTGGCGTTTAAGAATTAATGCCAAACTTACATTGACGTAATACGTCAGCATTTGTTTAGTTGTAGTGCAGAAGGTCCCAAACAATGAAACCATTAATTGCACTGTCTTTGCCAAATCCATAATGTGACTCTGTGTTAAAACGAGTGCTTGACTACTTTTGTAAAGCAAACATAAGACACAATTAGCGACGTCGCATCGATTCGTCAACAAAGCTATCAGCTAAAGATTATTTATCATGAATGATTGCTTTACGCACGCATTCATATTTTGATATTGCATATATTTCATTCCATACTTTTGTTCAATGACGTTCCCTTTCTAATTTACTTTACTCCAGCTGAACGATGTTGCTCAGCAATCGAAACAAGGGGGCAGTTATTTATTATATTTACTTGTACCAATGCCTATCATGTGCAGTATTTTAAGATTTAAGAGTTCTATGTTGTCGAACGGAGTTAATTTTGCTACAAATAGAAAATGAACACCGATTTAAGACTAATCTGTGACGATGATAATGGCTATTAAGGCAATGTTTGCCGGTTTCTAGTGTCATCTACTCTAAAGTACAACGAAAAGACTGGGAAGCAAATGTTGTCTTTCGATATTTAGTTCAAATAGTTTTACTGCAGAGCCGTTAAAATATGAATCGTCAGAGATGACGTTAACCAGGTTCGCTGATAATTTTAGTTAATTATATTAGTTAAATGCTGTACGTGAGACTTTGTATGTGTGTGTGCGGGCGTGCTTGTTTGACAAGAAACCCTGACTCATACCTAAAAGTCAATGTGTTCATCTGGAATTTTTATAGATCTACACGTTACAACACGTATCATTGATAAAATTGCAATAAAACTGTTTTATTGAATTTCTGTTTCTTCTTTGAAGTTGAATACTTCTCCTTTTAAATGTTCTCCTTTTAAATGGTATAATAAACAATCAAACGTTCAATGAAAGCTTTCAACAGAAAATTATATATACACGAAAGGATCAATCCAGCTTAAACACATATACCGTTCAAATTAGTGAATGTATTCATCCGACTGCCAAGTTCATAAATTTAACAACTCGAGGCTTAAATTAATGTAACTCTCAAGTATTCTTATTAAAATATTGTATTGAAGGTTAAAAACTTTATAAGTGAAGCAATATTATTAAGTCTCTTTGATAGGCAAGCTTATTAGTTATGTTCTGCAGCATCTAAAAACATCTTAGAGGCCACAAGCTGAAATTCGGTAAATAGGTGTTATGATCGTCACATGCATTTATCTCAAGTTGATTCAACTAATTATTAGAGTCACAAAATATAGTTGCTTTTTATTTTAAGACGTTAAGACATTATTTAGTTCGTTAAGATGTGTCTATAATGAAACACAATATGTTGTATACATGTCAGAAAGACCAACGGAACAACTTTTTTAAATCAACAGATAGACTAACAATGAAAATATTAAAACTGAAAACGTAAGAATATTCAAATAAGGAAATGGATTCTTTTTCATGATAATCGATCAATCGCTAAAATTAAACCGAAGCTTTCGTGTTAAAATTATTGCGCAACTGAACTCGCATCCGTGCTCTTACTAACTATACAGCTCAACAATTCCAAATTCCATTTCCATTTTATAGCAATCTAATCACTGTTTTAAACAATGGCTGCGTTATGGATTTTAAAAGATTTTGAAAGATACACAAATGCATTTTGAATTTTTAAAGCTTTTCTTCACTTAAACGGTTTCATCTTTTAGTTTTACTTGTCAACCATATGTTATTCTATAGATCATATAAGTTACATATTTATGATTTTATAGAATTAGAAGTAAAGTATTCTTCATCTAATAACCGGTACATCCCTTTAATGTGGATTTAGAGAAAACACTTTAATAAACACAAATTAGTAAGAATAGTAAAATGTGCATTCTAAATAGACATACATTGTATATTGAAATCTTGTTAATGAAAGAAAATTCATGAAACCTTTACATAGCTGCAGATCTGTAAGTCTATTACAGTACGCTTAGAATCCTCATTGTCTGGTTCTGTGTTAAATACATTTTTGATGTTGCTTTGCGTATAAAACTTTCAAATGCAATTTAAAATATTGGGCTTGAATGTAACTAATGTAACGTTTGTTATTCTAACCCGTTGGCAATAACTACCTGATATTTTACCTTGCTTTACTTAACTTGCTTTAAACTAAATGTTGTTCAAAATTCCTCAATTAGATAATAATTCCGTTAGACATAGAGACATATTTACTTACATACACAAAAGTAAAAACTGTTATTATAGCAGTTTTTTGAGGTTGTTGTGTCAGTGAGACACACCCAAAGCGAGACGCGTTTGAAGTATAAAAAGAGTATTTGCTGATTATGTGCAAATATTTAAATATATTATACGTGCTTGTCTGCGAGATTTCCTTTTGTTTTCAATTCAATGTTATTAATATAACAAGGGCCAACTATTCGTATCACTCAAACATCCCCGGCGCGTTGCAAATGACTGTATCTGTACTGGAACATCCGATTTTCGTACAAACCACATTCACGCATTTTGTTGTTTGGATTTGATCTCTGTCTGACGGTATGCCAACAACCACATTTTTTCTTATTTTTTCATTTCTTCTAACTTATTTGAAAGCTTCATATACTCCAAGTGTCTTATTTGAAAGCTTTATACACCCCAAGTGTCATACCTTTACGTATGAAATAGTTTGTATGAACTTTCACTTGTGTTTGTAACAAAAAAGGAATTCCAGAAAAGCTTCAATTACCTTCAACCACTTAACATGTTTCCAAGGCAAAAATACGTTCATATATTTTATTTATTTGACAATTTGTGTCTGTTTTCCAGAACATTTTAAACTAATGTCAATTAAATTAGAGTAGTATACCTTACGGTCGTTTACTGTAAAGGAGTTGAAAGGTAGGTGTATGTGTTAGCGCCGTTATTCACTTACTTTAGGGAGACTTTTTAAAAAGGTAAAATAACCCGATATTATATACTATTAATAAATTTAATTTAGTCGGCATTTTAACAACCAGGAAGGCAGTTATACTATGCACAACATTCGTGACCATTGTATCTGGCCAGGTCATTGCAAAAATCTGTACCTGCTGCGCGTCATTTGGTATTTGTTCCCATGTCAGCTTTGGTTTAAAATGATATTGAGACGCTTTTTTAAATGTGATCAAAACTGGTATAATATTACTGGCTATGTGGTTATTACTGGTTAGGTTTTCACTTTAACTCTTGTGTGGTTATTTTTATAAAGCAAATACGAGTTCTAAAGAAGCCTTATTTACATGTTTCCGCAAGTATATTGGGGAAGTTTTTTCGATTACACAATCAATTTACTAATATCCCTAAAGCAAGTATAATTATATAAAACAATCTACACTAGTTTACTTTCTATCTGTTAAGTTCAACTGCTCTTCCATGAGAAACACCAAGAAGTTTACTGTTTCGATCGTGATGCACGTCCTTGTAAAGCACAAGAAACCACGAATTTCCTCTCATCAGATTCATTTTATGGTTAACATCACAATTGGTGTAGCAATGTAGTTTTCGTTTGAAAATATGAGTTGTTCTTTGGGAGAATATTTGCCCTGGTATCTGGTATGTTTTTGTATATATTTTGCATTTGCGTTTATTTGATCTCAATGTAATTTTGTTTGTGTAACATAAGCAGCAACTGCTTTACATGTAGTGGGATGTCATTGTTAAAGTAATAAAGAGGAGAACTGTTTATTTTTACTTATCTAATGGTTTGTATTTTCAAAAACACCAACTTTCATCGCGTTTTTGTGACCATTTGCATCTGCAGTAAACATCAATATTGGTAACATGACCGCCTTATATCATCAACGCGCAGGTGCACGACGCTTGGGATGATTTGTAACCGACTACACAACGGTGGCCGCTTGGCCTTATTGCTGGTGTTATTATGCACATATTTGATCTCTTTTGCTAACATTGGCAACGGAACTCTGACGCCAACTAAACATGTTTGTATTTGCCAGACCATTGTCCTTCTACTAGTAGATATCAAATAGCAACTTTTATGGAACAATGGAATATACTGAGTTACGATTTTAAGACGGAATGCGTTTTTTCATCATTTTGTGTCACCAACTTGTTCCGTCGAACACGTATTATATGGTTTAATCGGACACGGTATCCCTATGACTTGGGTATACGCTCTACCAAGATTCCATTTACAAACTGTTATTATATCATTTTACATAAATCTTAGAAAAGAAAAATCATTAAGAAACATAGTCTCTGTGGCGAAAATAGCAACCTCGGTTTTATTGACGCTCTTTATAAATGGTTATGAATACTGCCACATCAATGTCGGCTTTATGTTATGAGCGGATCTCAATGTTAAAAATATACTATTAATGATTTCTGGGGACCAGAAAATATAACTACACAATGATGAAGTACGGTTCGACATTTTACAGCCATCATACGTGAACTATAAATTACCTGTAATAAGATGTGTTTTAAGAGGCGTCTCGGATGACAAAAGGTTGCTCAAGTGAAATAAGAGTGAGTATACCCTCATCATATACAATCGGACATTCGAGTGATAAGTCAGTTCATGAATGTGTGTCTATGCCACTGCTGGAAAATGTCATCAGTGCTACCAGTCATATCTAAAAAAAATGTGGCGAGCAAAAAAAACAAAAAACGACATGAACCCATTTGAAACTACAGTAAACCCAGCTTATAAGGAACATATTAGGACCATGGAAATATGTACCTTATAACTGGAATTCCTTATTAACCTAGTGAACTAGTTCGTTGGTAAAGAATGGGACATGATTATCAGTTCCTAAAAACCAGAAGTTCCTTCTTAGCGGGTTCCTGATAAAAGGACTTTATTGTATCTTTAAGAAGCAAGAAATAAGACAGTAACTATAAGAAAAATCGCTGAAACTGGCAGCTGAAGCTGTAGAGCTGAACATCCCAGTTCAATCTTGAACTACAAGTCAAGGCAAATTCTTTAGGGAAAGGGAAACCATGTGACAATAGAAAAGAACTAGTTGCAGAAATAGAAATACTGCAAACGCTTACGTCTGTGTTATGTCTGTTTTGTTAGCGCACCTGAGAACTAAGTGTTCATGGTAAACGCGTATGTCTTGCAGTCATAATTATTCACTATTTTGACATTTTAATGTATTTTGCTACAAATGAAATAAAATTGGAAACTAATCAACGTTTTCACAGGTAGCTTAACAAATATAAAGACATTACTCAGTAGGAGTGTTCTCGTCATTCCAAGTAATTTTATTGAGGCTGTAATAAACC
>Ga0224511_10000925_pt1 | contig 16162 bp, 13 predicted proteins | sample SF_May12_sed_USG_2_FD_169988 | JGI IMG/M metagenome (GOLD analysis project Ga0224511, IMG submission 169988) | Sediment microbial communities from San Francisco Bay, California, United States - SF_May12_sed_USGS_8_1 | ecosystem: Environmental > Aquatic > Marine > Sediment | place: USA...
GATATGCGTGGCAAGGCTCGCCGCCTGCAGGCCGAAAAAGGGCGGCTCGACCTTATAGTGGTCGACTATCTCCAGCTGATGGACTCCCGCGGCAAAGTGGAGAGCCGGGTGCAGGAAGTGTCCGGGATCACCCGTTCGCTCAAGATGCTGGCGAAAGAGCTTGACGTGCCGGTGGTGGTGATCAGCCAGCTGAGCCGAAAGGTGGAGGACCGGGTGGGGGGGCAAAAGCGCCCGCAGTTATCCGACCTCCGGGAGTCTGGCTCCATAGAGCAGGACGCAGACGTGGTGCTGTTCGTCTACCGGGAGGATTACTACACCCGCGACAAGCCGGAAATAGAAAACACAGCGGAGATAATCATAGGCAAACAGCGAAACGGCCCCCTGGGCCTGATCAAGCTGACTTTCCTCAAGGACTACACAAGGTTCGAGGATTTTGCCAGGTCCGAGGGTTATGCGGAATTCGAGGAACAGTATTGACACTGTGAAGCTTCCATATCCCGCCTGGGCGGAGGTGGACCTGGACAGGCTCCATCACAACGTGGACGTGATCCATTCCGCGGCGAAGGTTCCCCTTCTGCCAGTGATCAAGGCCAACGCCTATGGCCACGGCGCCAATGTTCTGGCCAGCCAGCTGGTCCGTCGCAAAGAGGTGACAGGCCTCTGTGTCTGGACCATGCAGGAAGCCGAAGCGCTGCGCCGGGAAGGGATAAAGGGCCGGATCGTGGCGCTGGGAGGTGTGCTTCCACAGGAAGCGAAGCTGGCGGTGGAGCTGTGCGTGGAACCGGTGGTGGGCTCTGTAGCCCAGGCTCGGGCGATGGCTGGCGTGGCGAGCAAGCGCAAACCGGCGGCAGTCCATCTGAAGGTAGACACGGGGATGGCCCGCCTGGGGACGGACCGCCAGGACGCTTTTGACACGATGGCGAAAATCTCCAGGATGGAGAGTCTCTCCCTGGCGGGGATGATGACCCATTTCGCTTTTGCCGGAGTGAAGAAGAAAGCGGTCCGGGAACAGGTGGAGTCGTTCGAGGACCTGCTGGAGGCTATTCGAGGCGCCGGATATCAGATCCCCGCCTGTCACGCCGCCAACACAGCAGGGATATTTCTTCACCCGGAGTCGCGCTTTCAGCTGGTGCGCCCGGGGATTGGGCTTTATGGTATCCAGGAGTTTTCAGGGCCGGATGTGGGGCTAAAGCCTGTGTTGAGCCTAAAGGCGCGGGTGTCGTGGATTCGAGATGTCTCCAAAGGGCAGACCGTATCCTATGGAGGTATTTGGAAATCCCCTGGGAAAAGACGGGTGGCGGTGGTGAGCCTGGGCTACGCCGATGGATATTCGCGTCTCCTTTCCAGCCGCGTTCATGGTATTATCAACGGGGAGAAGACGAAGCAGATAGGGGTGATTTGCATGGATGTTTCCATGTTCGACATCACCAGGACCAGCGCCGGGGAGGGGGATTATATAACCCTGATCGGCTCCGAAGGGGCGCATTCCATCGGCGCGCTGGATCTGGCTCAGGTTATGGGTACCATTTCCTATGAAGTTCTCTGTGGAATCGGAAACCGCGTCCGGAGAATATACCATCGGTCCGGCAAAGTGGACCGAAAACTTTTAATGCGGGTGTTTTGATCGGAGTCGAGCAGTATGCTTGATACGCCAAGGGTAGCCAATCCGTGGGAGTGATTGAGCGTTTTGCGGCCTGGATCGGGGAATGGGTCATCTGGCTGGCTAGCGCTTACGGAAAATCCGCCATGTTCACTCTCGATGTTCTCAAATGGACTTTCCGCCCCCCATTCAAAATCCGCGCGGTCTTCGAGCAGATGGAGGAGATTGGTTTCAACTCCATCCCCGTGGTCTCCATCACTGCGCTCTCCACCGGTGGCGTGCTGGCTTTGCAGAGCTTTGAGGGATTTAAAAGGTTCGGAGCGGAGAGCATGACCGGCACTGTGGTGGCGCTCTCCATGACTCGGGAGCTGGGCCCTGTGCTCACCGGGCTCATCGTGGCTGGGCGGGCCGGTTCCGCCATGGCTGCGCAGCTTGGCACCATGAAAGTCACGGAGCAGATCGACGCCTTATACACTCTGAGCGCCAACCCGATAAAATACCTGATCGTCCCCAGGTTCCTGGCGGCCATTGTCATGATGCCCGCTCTGGCGGTGCTGGCGGACTCTGTGGGGATACTGGGCGGCGCGGGCATCGCCGTGCTGAAGCTGGACGCAAACCCTGTTTTGTACATGAAAATGACCTTCGATTTTTTGCAGCTTAACGATATTTACTCCGGTTTACTAAAGGCGATGGTGTTCGGCGCCATCATCGCCGTGGTCTGCTGCTTTCAAGGCTTTTACACCGCCGGTGGCGCCGAGGGGGTGGGCAAGGCCACCACTCGGGCCGTGGTTGTTTCGTCGATTATGATCCTGGTGTCCGACTATATCCTGACCGCTTTTCTCTTTTCCGGGCGTTGACGCAAAAGCTATGACAGAAGATATAATCATAGAACTGGTGGATGTGCGCAAGGCGTTCGGCCCCAAACATGTGCTCAAAGGGGTGAACCTGAAGATCCGCCGGGGGGAGTCGATGGTTATCGTCGGCGGGTCTGGCAGCGGCAAGTCTGTGACCATAAAGCATATGATCGGCCTGTTGATGCCGGACACCGGTAATGTGTTTGTGGATGGCGAGGATGTGACCCGGATGAGTGAAAGAGAGCTTAACAAGATGCGTCGCAAGTTTGGAATGCTGTTCCAGGGGGGCGCCATGTTCGATTCGCTGACAGTGGGGGAGAACGTCGGTTTTGCCCTCAAGGAACATACGAATCTTTCCAGAAGCGAGATTGAAAAAACCGTGAAGGAGAAGCTGGCGATGGTGGGGCTGGTGGGGACGGAGAACCTCAAGCCGGCCCAGCTTTCCGGTGGAATGCTCAAGAGGGCGGGGCTGGCCAGAGCTATCGCTATGGATCCGGAGATAATCCTGTATGACGAGCCCACCACCGGGCTGGATCCAATAATGTGTGACCAGATCAACGCGCTTATCGACTCCATGCAGGACAAAGTGGGCGCAACCGCTGTCACCATCACTCACGATATGGTCTCCACCAACCGGATCGCGGACCGGCTGGCCATGCTGTACCAGGGAGAATTCATCGCGGTGGGGACTCCTGACGAAGTGTTCGCCGACACCAGGCCTGAGGTGGCGGAGTTTTGCTATGTGGGGAAGGTTATCCGCCAGACAGAGGGGCTGACGGGAAGGTGAAGTCGAGCCTCGTAAATCACCAGAACCGAAAATAATGGATTGATAGGAAATGTCAAAATCGCTTGCGCCAGAGGTAAAAGTCGGCTTCTTCACCATATTCGCGATTATCACCCTTCTATACCTTTCCATGCGGGTATCGGGGATCAGCAGCTTTTCAACTGAGGATCTGCCCGTATACAACATCAGGTTCAAATCGGTGTCGGGGCTGGAGCCTCGTTCGAAGGTGAAACTGTCCGGAGTGGAAATCGGCCAGGTGGAAAAGATTCTGCTGGAGGATCGTATGGCCCGGATCATTGTGCGGCTCAAGTTCCCTGCGGAAATAAGAAAAGACGCGTTGGCCACTATCAAGACATCCGGATTGCTGGGGGAGAAATACATAGAGATAGAGCAGGGCACGCCTGACCAGCCGTATTTAAAAAGCGGCGATTATCTGGAAAGAGTGGAGGAGTCGGCGGAAATCGGCGACCTGGTGAACAAGATGAAGGGCGCCATGGACGATATCCGGGTGCTGACCACCTCGTTGAAGAACCTGGCGCAAACCATGGAGGGGGAGCAGGACCTGGCCTCCATCATGAGAAACATTAACGATTCCACCCTCAACCTCTCCTCCTTCATCCAGGAGAACCGGGAGATCGTCCATAAAAGCATGGAGGGGCTGAGCCAGATATCGGACGATTTCGCCAAGATCACTCCGGAACTTACCCAGAACATGGTCAGAATGTCCAATATCTCCACGGAATTGCTGGAGGCCAATAAGCAGAACCTGACCGACTCGCTGACCAGCATCCGGGAGCTTTCCGACTCGCTAGGCGCTGTGCTTAATGACAACAGGGGCAACATCAAGGATGTGATGGGCGCCATGGCCAAAGCCTCCGACCGGCTGGACGAGATAATAGATTCGATCAATCAGGCCAGCCAATCAGCCGCCAACACAGCCCAGGGGTTGGAAACGATCACGAAAAAGATCGAGACCGGCGACGGAACCATCGGCATGCTGATGACAGATACCGAGGTATACGACAATCTCAACGACGCTTTGGCGGGCGCCAAGGACCTGGTGGGAAAGGCGGAGGACTTCGGTATGTTCGTCGGGGCCAGGAGCGAATACCAGGCGGACCTGGAAACGTGGAAGTCCATCTACACTCTGAAGGTGAGCCCCACCCCGGATAAATTCTACCTGGTGGAGGTGACCGAGGACTTGCGCCGTACTGACCTTGGTTACAGCCGCAATACGCTCAATTCGCTGCTATACACCGCCATGATCGGAAAGCGCTTTTCCGATATCACCCTTCGGGCCGGGGTTATAGAATCCGCCGCAGGAGCGGCCATCGATTTTCACCTGCTAAATGACAACCTCACCGCCACTGCGGAAGCTTTCAATCTGTCCGGCTATAACGACGAGTCGAAAAATCCACAGATAAAAGCCTGGGTCAGATGGAATCTCCACAAATATATATACCTGTACGCCGGCGGTGATGAATTGTTAAACGATAAATACAAGACCTATTTCGCCGGAGGAGGGATATTGTTTGACGATAATGACCTGAAGTTGGCGCTGTCGCTACGCTAGGCTGACAGGCCTGAGCTAAGGATCGCAAGGATCCGGCCTGTTTCCGGCGCCTCGAGGGCGTAGCGCGAAAATCCGATCGTGACAGAGCTTGACAATCCTTTTGGCCAAACATCTCCAAGGAATGGTATAATTTCCATGGGTTGTTGCGCTCTGCGGAGTGGGCGCTGACCGCATTGGTGGAAGGTGGACTTTCAAGGTGTTGAGTTGAAGGGTTTTAGGGTGTACACTGCCCCGTTGGTGGTGGATCAATCGGTTAGAATGGAATAGGCAAGCAGATTCGCTGATGGAAGATAAGAATTTTCCAAAGATAAAGACTGAGAACATCGACATCGACACTCTCCTGCGCGAGAAGGAGAAAATCGATAAGTTGATCAAGAGCCAGTTCACGCGCGAGATCACCGTGATGTTCACAGACCTGTCTGGCTCCACCCAGATGAGCGAAGAGCTGGGAGACCTTGCCATGCGAGCAATCCTGAAAAAACACCACGATATTATCCGGCCATTAGTCGAATCCCACAACGGCGTCCTTGTGAAAACCATGGGCGACGGCACAATGTCGTATTTCTACAAAACTGCGGACGCAGTGGCTTCCGCCATACAGATCCAGCGTGGAATCCAGCGCTACAACCTGGAAAAGGACGAACCGCCGCTGCTGATCCGGTGTGGGCTGAACACCGGAATGGGAATCGTGGAAAGGACCGACGTTTACGGCGATGTGGTGAACGTGGCGCAAAGATATGAAGCGTTGGCCACCGCCCGGGAGATCCTGCTGAGCGCGGAAACCTATGCAAAGGTTTCTGACGAGCCTGACCTTACCATCGTTTTCCTCAAAGAGACAAATATCAAAGGTAAGGGGGATATCCCGAAGAAAGTGTTCAAGGTTCTTTGGGATGAAGAGGACATCGCGCAGTACAAGGCCAGAAAAGAAGCTGGCGAAATAGGCATCCTGGGTGATCAGGAGGAGGTGGATGGGCTGGGGCCCAGCGAGGCGAAAACAGCCGTTGGTTTTTTCGCGCCAAGGCTCATGATTGAGCAAAAGGGGCGTAGCGCCGTTTTCTTCGAGATCGACAAGGACGAGATGGTGATCGGTCGTTCATCCAAAACAGACATCCAGCTGCCTGAGGTTTACATCTCCCGTCGTCACGCGAGGATCATCAAGGAAGGGGAGATGTTCTATATTGAGGACCTGGAAAGCAACGTGGGCACCTTGTTCCAGGGGCAACGTATTAGGCGCCAGGAGCTCAAACATGGTGACGAATTCACTTTAGGCTCGGTGCGTCTGGTTTTTCTCAGCGAGCAAACCGCCGAGGCCCATGACGCGCCCCTGGCCGATTCCAGCCAAAAGGTGGTGGGGGTGGACACCAGCGCCACAATGTCCATCGGCAAAAAGAAATCATTCCTCATGAGGGTTTATGAGGGGAAGACCATGGTGGCAAAGCACGAGCTACGCGATATCCCTCTGCTGATAGGCAGGGTCAACGAGTGCGATGTGCGCCTGGGCAACCCGGCGGTGTCCCGGCAGCACGCCAGGATATACACCGTGGGGGAGACCGTCATCGTGGAAGATCTCAAGAGCAACAACGGCACATACGTCAATGGCACCGCTGTCAATAAGGTGGACGTTGGGATCGACGACGAAATAAGGGTGGGTCCTTTCACTATTTTCGTAATAGACCCGTCCATGCAGGACGAGGAAGAGAAAAACAGCAAGCTGGGCCTGGCCGATAAGATGCTCTCCTTTTTGCACAAGAAATAGGAGGTCGCCGCGATGCGGCCTCCCCGGGTCAACGTTATCCTTTGTCAAACCCGCCACGCAGGCAATATCGGGGCCGTGGCTCGCCTCATGAAAAACCTGGGCTTCACCCGCCTTACCCTGGTCCGCCCCACCGCCAGGGGACATCTGGAGGTGGTGAGGATGGCCGTGGGCGCCGCGGAAATCATCGAGCAGGCGCGGATAACAGATTCGCTGGAGGAAGCTTTGGAAGGCGCCGGACGGGCCTGGGCCGTCACCCGTCGGCCACGAAGCATAAGCAAGACGACCATGAGGCCAGAGGATGCGGCGGCCCATATCGCCGAGGGGCCGGAGATGGAAACGGCTATCGTCTTCGGCTCGGAGAAACTGGGCCTTTCCACCAGCCAGGTGCGCCTGTGCGATACTATCATCACCATTCCCACCGCCACCGCCGCGCCCTCTTTAAACCTCGCCCAGGCCGCCGCGATAGTCCTGAGCCATTGCGCAAGTAGTGTTGGGGGGAGCCCGGCGCCGGAACTAGCCGAGCCCTCCACGCTGGAGGAGAGGCGGATACTCTACAAAAGGATCGAGCGGACGCTGGCCGCCTCTGGCTACTTCCGGACCGAGGGGGCGCAGCAGACAATGGCGGACATCGAGGATCTGTTCAGTCGCGCTTCGTTGAACCGGCGAGACTGCGACCTTCTGCTGGGGATGTTCCGGCGCATTCAGGCCGCCGTGGAGGAATAATCCGGCGCCATCGCCTCATGGCTAAGCTCAGGCGCTTGAGGCGGGCAGTGTCTTGCCTTTATCAGGGATCAAGCTCTCCTGTTGAGCCCCCGCCATCCCCAGCGCCAAAAGCAGCAACACCAGCATCTGGGGTTCGGCGTCTCCGAAGTTATACTCGAACATGCCAGCCACCAGGAATGCGGTGATACCTCCCAGCCCGGCCACCAGGCCCAGCGTGGCGCCAGGCGCGCGCGGCGCCTCTGCGCGAAACGCCCCTGCGCGAAACGCCATCCCCATGTGGTAGTAGGCTATGCCCCATATGGCCAGCCACGCCAGCAGGCAGGGTATGCCTCGCTCCACGGCGATCTGCAGCATATTGTTGTGAAGGTGGGAGATATGAGGCTCCAGCACGTTCGGATCCCTGTATTTTGGATAAGCCTTCGGGAAGCTATTCTGCCCCACACCCAGCAAAGGGCGATCAACCACAAGCTTCAGCCCGGCTGTCCAGACATACAGCCGCTCCCGATTGGCCGCGTCATTGGGATTGAATATGGAAGCGAACCTGTCCTTCACTCCGCCGGGAGACACCATCAGGGCGCCGACCATCAGTACGGGGAGGATAACCACCAAAAGCGGCTTTCGCAGAGCCAGCACCACAAACGCCCCGGCAGAGAGGCCAATCCATGCGTTCCTGGTCAAGGAAAGCAAGACAGCGCAAGCGATCAGAGCCAGCGCCGGGATAAGCCATGCGTCTTTCCACTTTTTGGTGTCAAACGCCACCACCGCCAGCCCGGCCACAAAGGCCAGCATAAGCAGACCGGCGAATGTCATGTAAATGTCGTTAAAGCCGCTGATTCTGTCCGCAGTGGAGACCCCCCTTTGCACAGCCTGGTACACGCCCACCAGGGAAATGCCAGCCCCGGCGGCCACCACGGCTCGCAGCAAAGATGGGATCTTGCTGACATCCCTCCGGGCGAAATCAAACACCACCAGGAAGACTAGAAGGTGCGATAAATCCTTGGAATCCATCAGAGACTCTGACATGTCCATGGAGAAAACCGCCGCAATGAGCGAAAGCGCCACGAAGAGCAGCAACGGAACAGCCAGCGGAGAGAAGGAGGGCGCATTCCGCCAGTCGCCCAATCCAGCGGCCTGCCACCTGCCGATCCAGCACACCCCAGCCAAGCTGATGGAAATCTGGGCCACGGAGATGGAAAACATCCCCGTAACCACGAAAAGGAATATGAACAACCAGCCGGCCCTTGTCCATTTGTCCACCTGGTTTTTCGGCTCTGGGTTGGCCACCGGACGGCCATTGTGCCCATTTACGCCATTTGTGGGCGCAAAAACCCCATGATCCACTTCTATCCCGGATAGTATTTTCACATTTTCTCTCAGGTCTCCCAGGCGCCCCCATTGCCCGTGGATCCGAAAAGAGCTAACACAACTACTGGCTCCCATCCATAATTCCGAAACCCCTATCCTCCCCGGATAATCGTAAAGATCGTCTTAAAGCGAACCATCTTTACGTCGAGGTCGTCAGGTATCATGGCAGTCGGTTACCATTATCACCATTAGGGCCTTCGCCGCCAAGGGTTTTCTTGCTTATTTTTGGTTTTCGCTGAAAAAGCAAAAACGGTCGGCGCCGGGGTAATGATCCCATTTATTAAACCGGCAAGCCGCTTATCAGGCGGATTCTCCGTCAGGATATTACCTTCTCGCCTTCACCGTGTCCATGGCTGTCCGGAATTGCAGCTCAAACAGTTTTTTGTACAGCCCATCCTCGGCGATAAGCTTATCGTGGGGGCCATGCTCCGCCACACGCCCCCCATCCATCACCACAATCTGGTCCGCGTTTAAGATAGTTGAAAGGCGGTGGGCAATGACGAAAGTGGTCCTTTGGGTCATCAGATTCTCCAGCGCTTTTTGCACCATCAGCTCCGATTCTGTGTCCAGCGCCGATGTCGCCTCGTCCAATATCAGAACGGCGGGATTTTTCATTATGGCTCTGGCGATGGAGAGCCTTTGGCGCTCCCCACCGGAGAGTTTATGCCCACGCTCACCCACCAGGGTTTCATACCCATCCGGGGCTTTGGCAATAAAATCGTGGGCGTAAGCCGCCCGAGCGGCCCTCTCCACCTCTTCAATCGGCGCTTCCGCCCGGCCATAAGCGATGTTGTTTCTGATAGTGTCGTTGAACAGAAACACATCCTGGGTCACGATGCCGATCTGTTCCCTGAGTGAAGCGATGGTGACATGGCGGATATCGTGCCCATCGAAGAGGATCGCCCCCTGCGTCGCGTCAAAGAAACGCGGAATCAGGTTCACGAGGGTGGTCTTGCCGGCGCCGCTGGGGCCCACCAGCGCGTAGACCATCCCCCTTTTCACATTCAGGTTGATGCCGGAGAGCGCCATATCGGTATCGTCATACTGGAAAGAGACATCCCGAAACTCAATCCCCGAGGCAAGGGGCGGCAGGGCTATAGCGTCTGGCGCCTGGCGCACCGTAGGCTTTATGTCCATGATCTCGAATATCCGCGTGGCCGCCGCCAGAGCTTGCTGGATCTTGTTATAAACCCGGGAGAGCTTGGCCACGGGGGCGTACAGCATAAACAGGGCCATGATGAACGAGAAGAAAGCGCCCACGGTGGTCTTCCCCTCCATCACCATGGCGCCGCCGTACCAGATGATCGCGGCGATGCCAAAAGCGCCTATAAACTCCAGCAGAGGGCTGGACAACTCGTTAATCTTTATTGCGCGACGCATCCGGCCAAAATAGGTCTGGTTCATTTGGTCGAATTTTCCCACCTCGTATTTTTCCATGCCGAACGCCTGCACAACCCGGATGCCGGTGAAGGTCTCCACCAGCATGGCGTTCAGATCCGCCATCGCCTCCTGGGTTTCCCTGGATACAATGCGCAGCCTCTTCCCCAGCCGGTCGATCAATAAACCGGAAAGAGGGATAACCAGCAGGGCAATGGTGGCCAGCTTCCAGTTGTGGTAATAAACCACTGCCAGGAGCACCAGCATGGTCATCGACTCGCGCACCAGGTCATACACCACTATCGATACCGAGTCCTGGATCACATACACATCGTTGGTGATGCGAGAGATTATCTGGCCGGTTTTGCGCTTGGAGAAGAAATCAAGAGAGAGCCCCTGGATGTGGCTGAAAAGTCCATTGCGGATGTCGCGGATGGCCAACTGGCCGATCACCTGCATCTGGGAGGAGGCCAGATACCGCCCGATTCCCCTGGCCAAATATATCAGCACCACCCCCACAGGCAACAGAAACAACATCTCCTTGTCTTTGCGAAGGAAAATATCGTCCAGCACCGGCTGGATTATCATCGCCGTGGCCCCGGAAGTCAGGGAAACGATGAGCATGCAGAAAGACGCCACCGCAAACCGTCTCCAATACGGTTTAAGATAGGCCAGTAGTCTTTTATATAGTTCCATAGGGTCTCACCCAACCTCCGCCGCCACAGTTGGGCGCAGCCTTGAGCGCACCTCGCCCATCACCTGGTCCACGGTTATAGATTCCATGCAATCAAAATGGGAGCAGTCTCGCCCGACGCAGTAGTCGCAAGGAGGGGTATCGGGGCGCACCGCGCCGCCGCCTGGGCCTATGGGGCCCCATCTCTCCGGCAGGCAGACGAATATGGGGCAGTATATCCCCACCACCGGGACCCCCACAGCGGAAGCCATATGCAAAGGCCCCGTGCTGTTGGCCACCAACACATCCAGATCGGAAAGAATCCGGGCCAGCCTTTTCAACCCTCCATCGCCGGTATATTTTTGAGCCCCTTCTCCTGCCGCGTTGGCCACCAGCTCCACCAGATCCTTCTCCCCGGCGGCGCCTGTCACCGCCACGTCGAACCCTGCTTGTGTCAGCGCCCTGGCCAGGTTTTCCCACATGGCCTGGGGCCATGCCCTCGCCGAGCCGCCATGCCCCGGATGCAGCCCCACCAGGGGACGGTCGGCGTTCTTCACGAAATGGCCAGGAGTCGAGGATTCCACTGGAATTATCGCTTCCCTCAAAGGCTCTATTCCCAGCGGGGCCAGCAGAGCCAGGTTATGGTCCGCCTCGTTGATCAGGCTTTTGCTGCGGCGCTGGGCCACCCTGTGAGTGAGCAGGGCCTGGGCGGCCTTGGTGGCGGGGCCGATGCGGACAGGGACCCGGGCCAGGGCCACGGTCATCGCCACGGAGGATTTGAGGTACAGAAGAATCGCCACGTCGAATTTCGCCGCTCTCAGACTGGCCGCCAGCGACCATATCATGTCGGTGGGAACGTGGGCGCCAGGGGAACTGAAGGAGATTATTTCATCCACATCATTCCGGTTTTCCAGCAGTTCGCGGGTGTAATCGCGGGCCAGGGCGGTGATGTGGGCGCGAGGATGGGCCTTGCGCAAGGAGGCGAACACCGGCAAGGAGAGGACCATGTCCCCGATCCTGTCGGTGCGGGCCACCAATATGCGTGGTTTTTCCGGAAGTTTAATAGCTCTTGAAAACATTGTTTTACATCTTAGCACGGCAAGCGGCGGCGTGGCGCCAGGTGGAATATACCTTTGCAGAAAAATAATTTTGTTTATCCCCCGATTATCTGATACACTGACTTTTAGTTTGAAACGCCAAATTTTGGCTGATGCTGTCAGTTTATTGCTTGCCTCAGATAATAATTCCAAGATTGGGCAATTATAGCCTCGCGCGACGTTACGTCTGCGCGCTGGAAACCATCGTATATAGGATACAGAAAAGAAATGAAAATTTTTGTCGGCAACCTCCCTTTCACCGTGTCGGAAGACAAGCTTCGCTCGATGTTTGAGCAGTTCGGCGAGATCGAGTCTTGCAAATTAATCACGGACCGTGAAACAGGCCGCTCCCGCGGGTTTGGGTTTATTGAGATGTCCAATGCTGACGCTGACGCCGCCATCAAATCCCTCAATGGAACAAACATGGATGACCGGGTTATAAAGGTCAATCAGTCCGAGCCGAAAAAGGACAAGCCGAGCGGTCGACGACGCTCCTGGTAACAGCTTTACCATTCTAAGTAACAAATCATATCGGCCGCGTTTGCGGCTAATTCACACTATTATTGTGCAGGTATCATGACAGACAGTTCATTCGAAAATATGGGCCTTATTAAGCCCTTGTTGCGCGCTCTGACGGAGAATAACTATCAGACGCCCACCCCCATACAGGCAGGAGCCATCCCCCACATCCTGGAAGGCCGCGATGTGTTTGGCTGCGCCCAGACCGGAACCGGCAAAACAGCGGCCTTTGCGCTGCCCACTTTGCAGTTTCTGGACGAGCTTAACGCCAGGCGTACGCCAAAGCAGCCGCTGGTGCTGGCGCTGGCCCCCACCAGGGAGCTTGCCGAACAGATAAGCAAAAGCTTCCGCGCATATGGACGGCATATGGGTGTCCGTGTGTCGGCGGTTTACGGCGGAGTGGGCATCGTCCCGCAGGCCAGGTCTCTGGCCGCCGGAGCGGACGTGCTGGTGGCCACACCGGGCCGCTTGCTGGACCTTATCCAGCAGAGGATGGTCACTCTGGATAACATCCGGGTGCTGATCCTCGACGAGGCGGACAGGATGCTGGACATGGGCTTTATCCATGACATAAAAAAGATCATCGCCAAAATCCCGGAAGAGCGGCAGACGCTTTTCTTCTCCGCCACATTCACAGGCGAGGCTGGCCGTCTGGCCAATGGGCTCCTTCAGGATCCGGTGAAAGTCCAGGTGGGCCCGGTTTCCTCCGCTGTGGATAAAATCAACCAGAAAGTAATGTTCGTGGACCAGAGCAACAAGGAAGCTCTGCTTCATCTGTTGCTGGAGGACGAGTCTGTGACCAGGGCTCTGGTGTTCACCAGAACGAAGCACCGGGCCAACAAGCTGGTCACCCAGCTGAGCCGGAGCAAAGTGAGCGCGGATGCGATCCACGGGAACAAGTCCCAGCCGGCGCGCTTGCGGGCCCTGGCGGCGTTTAGCTCCGGCAAAGTAAAAGTGCTGGTGGCCACCGATGTGGCCTCCCGTGGGATCGACGTGAAAGGGATCTCTCATGTGATTAACTTCGAGATGCCAGGTGACGCGGAAAGCTATGTGCACAGAATAGGCCGCACCGCCCGCGCCGGAGAGAAGGGGATAGCCATCTCCTTGTGCAGCTCCGATGAGCACTCCATCCTGAGGGATATCGAGAGGACCACCAAAAACTCTCTGGATGTGAATTCGGATCATCCATACCATGTGGAGCGCGCTCCTTATCGCGGACCCAGCAAAAACTATGGTGGCAAGAAGCCTTTCGCGGCGTTCAAGAGAGGCGGCGCCGGAAGGGCCCGTTTCACCAGGCGGAAGGGATCGGAGAACCGGCTGGCTGGCTAACCGGCTGGCTGGGATAGCCAGTTGGCTGGGATAGCCAGTTGGCTGGCTTGCCAGTTCGCTGGAAGCAGTCCCCGAAAGTATCAATCCAACCCGGTCAGCGTTTTGCTGATCGGGTTTTTATTTAGGCGCGCAATTGCGTTTCTCGCCCCCCTTTTCGCTCACATACCACATTGCTGAAAAATCATATTACAGCTTGACGTAGGCATAACACAGGTTATAATAATAGGCAACATACCGAAATTGGGGGCGTGTATGAAGGTAAGGTTACTGTGTGCTTTTATCCTGGCCTCGTTGGCCGTGTCGAGTGGTTCGTTCTCGCAGAACACGCAAAGGGCGGTTTCCACGCAGGAGAGAGAGGTCTATTCCAATCACGCTGAGGCGACAAAAAGCGGGCTTCTAAGCTGGAAATGGGAACTATCTGAGGTAATAGGCGCCCTACCTTCCGGCGTAGCGGTGGAGGTCCTGGCTTCGAAGGAGGTGGGGCATGGAAAATTCTGGAAACAAGTTGAATATTTCGACACCAGCCGAAACAGACAGATCAGAGGCTGGGTATTCTGCGGAAGCACCCTGGATGGCTGTCCATAAGGAGCTGACGGTTATGACGAATGTAAATAGCTGGGCAAGGTGGTTTCTTCCCACATCCCTGGTCGCGGTTGTCCTGGTGTTTGGCTGTTCCCTCGCCCACGCGGAACCTACGGTAACGGCCGTGCAAGCTTATGGTGAGCAAAAGGATCAGGACATCTGGCGCCCCTTAATCGCCATCATTTTCATCGTGGTGACGAATTTCGTCTATGTGAAATATGCTCCGACACCACAAAACTTGAAAGTCAACCTGACTCATCTGGTTGTTATCACCGACATGGCGATCCTGGTTGCGATAGGACTGATGGACAGTTCAGCGATATTGGAATACGCAAAATTATTTGGCGTCAGTTTTTAGCGGACCTGGCGATTAAATTTCCACTCTTGCGCTAACCTGTATACCTGTGAGGCTGGGCGATCATTAAACGCCTGCGTTGCGCGTGCAGGGTTCCGGCTTCTTCCCATATCACTCGACAACCTTAAAGATGGTTACCGAGCGGCTGTGCTGGGGACGCGCGTCGAAATGCCACCACCGGTATGGATCATTGGTGAATTCTGCGCTTCGCATCACAAAGCGCAGAAGCTGCCGGTTGTTCAACTGCTTCTCCGTCAGTAGCCCGGTCGTATAAAGCTTGCCGTTCAACATGGGTCGGGCCATCGGCGTGAAGTTGTCAAAAGCGGTCCCCATGTCCAGCGGTTTTCCTTCCTTGTCCAGGATGGACAGGTCCACAGCCATACCGTAGCTATGGACAGAACGCTTCTCCGGATTCTCCACGTATCCTTGTTTGGCTGTCCCATTCATTCGCGCCCAGATGCGTCGCTGGACGGATCGCGGACGGAGCGCATCGAAGACCACAAGCCTGTATCCCGGACGCCAATGGCGCAGATGGTCCGCCGCCTTGGCCAGTTTTTTCGCAGCCTCTTTTCGCAGAAGCGCTTTGGAAAAACCACCGTAAAGGTTTTCTTGCATGAAGTTGTCCGCAGAGGCGTACTTAAGGTCCACAACGACTCCCTCCACATTGGATATCTCCACGAACTCATCAGATTCCAGGGCGGCTTTAATGGACATTGCTCCATCAGCCGAGGGGGAGTATTGATCCCGCTCTTGCATCAGATGTCGTAGTATCGATTCGTCCTCCAGACGCATCTTGGCGCCGCGCGCTTCAAGCAGGCTTATGAGCCCTTTATGTTGGTGGAAATATGCCCAGATCAGCGCGGTCCTCCATCGTTGGTTCTTGACGTTTACGTCCGTCTTTCGCTCAAGCAGGATTTTGGCGATACGGAAATGTTTCCACTTGATAGCTATCAGCAATAAGGATGAGCCATCAGAAAGAATCCTGTTAGGGTTAGCTCCACTCGCCAGCAGAGTAGACACGATTTCTTCGTGGCCTTGCTCGACAGCGACATAAAGCGGAAAATTGTCTATGTCTAGATCACATTTCAGATTCGGGTCCGCCCCTCTGGCCAAAAGGCGCCTGACGAGGATTTGGTTGCCCGCTATGGCAGCGTGGTACAGAGCCGACCAACAGAAGGTGTCTGACGCGTTAACATCCACGCCCAGCGAAAGGAAAAGCTCGATAATCTCCAGATCGCCTCCCCTGGCCGCCTCCATCAGCGTGGTGTCACCGAAATGAGATTCCTCATAAGCGTTGGAGCCGTTTTCCAGGAGAAGCTTTACCAGCAATGGATTTCCTTGCGCAGCGGCTTTCAGAATGGGAGTGAATCCCTTGCCCACGGATGCCTGCGGGTCGGCCCCATGCCGCAACAACGCTCCAACAGTTTCCAGATTGCCCAAATACACTGCGGAATAGAGGTGCGTATCATTGGAGTGAGTCCTTCGATTCACATCCGCGCCCGCCTTAATAGCGGCTTCGATAGCCTCTATGTCGCCCCGCCACACAGCCTTGCCCAGCCTCAGGTCAGCTGGCGT
>Ga0224511_10000926_pt1 | contig 16158 bp, 7 predicted proteins | sample SF_May12_sed_USG_2_FD_169988 | JGI IMG/M metagenome (GOLD analysis project Ga0224511, IMG submission 169988) | Sediment microbial communities from San Francisco Bay, California, United States - SF_May12_sed_USGS_8_1 | ecosystem: Environmental > Aquatic > Marine > Sediment | place: USA...
ATAATTTTATTTTATCCCAAACATTGTTTTTGTTTTTAGAGCCAGAGACTGGTATGTACATTTCCTTTAACTTATATTTATTTCAATATACTTTATTTTATGAAATAATATCAATGATAAATATTATTTTATGGGATTGAAGAAATATTTTAGAATTATTTAACAAATATTTACATTCAATGTGTTTAGGTTTTGTAGTACGGTAGATTTGTAATTGTATAATGGGTTTGTATTTTTGTCTTGCACAATGATTAATAACTTCTGGATAAAAACGCTAACTCAATTTTAGTTATATATAGCCATTTCTACAATATTTGATAAGCTTAATATTTATTTTGTCTGATGTAATGTTTACAAAGCAATATATGTAAACCAGACGCAAGAAAGGTGTTTTGCGAAGTATATTAATGATAGCATTTGTTCCTTGTACACAGCACGTAAAAAAAACCAAAAAAACTATGTCATGTGTTTCAATAGAAATCTAGCCTGGTTATAGTAGATATGACAGAAATATGTTTTAACACGCAACAACAACGACTCTGGATTTATAAATGTAGTTCATTCAAAGTTTGAGTTTGAAACTTTCTCTGTTTTGATAAAACTCAAAACATGTACGTAAGGATTGTTGGACAGAACGTTTCCAGAAAGGGGTTTCACATATGGAGGCAACACCGTGCACAACGTATGTGTACATACTACTTGTTTGTCATTATTTCACCTTCCGTCTTGCTGTAATAGTTGTGTACACACTACTTGTTTATCATTATTTCACCTTCCGTCTTGCTGTAATAGTTGTGTACACACTACTTGTTTGTCATTATTTCACCTTCCGTCTTGCTGTAATAGTTGTGTACACACTACTTGTTTGTCATTATTTCACCTTCCGTCTTGCTGTAATAGTTGTTGACGTGGCATGTATCTCGCTTCCGACGAGCCGTCATGAAATTATGATTACGTTACGTTTAAACTCTAACAAATTTAAGTTCCTAATAAGTTGCGTACTAACTATTGTCCTTCGTGTTCAATGATGATCAATCGGTAAATGTCTACCCACTTTGGACATGTTTTGAGCAGAATTGTTTACATTTTACTTTTTAACCATACTTAAAGATGCAAGGTCTGGATATACCCTTATAATCGGTCAGTTTGCAGTATATTAAGTAAACTAAATGAATCAACATTGAAACATGAATTGAAAAATTTCAAGACATATAATGTATTTACGACAAAAAAGTAAAATCACAACTACAAAAACAAAAAACAAAAAAACAACAACATAAAAGTCATTACGAGAGCCGGGACTTTAACCCGGGACCTTTTGCGTCGCAGTCTGATGCGTTACCTCTACACAACAGATTCAACGGAACGTGTCGATTGAATGCAAGCACTTTTACTGTTTCAAAGTAATGGGTCGAAAAGACATAAACATAAAAAACAAAGCCAAAATCGCCACACCATGTCAACAAAGTCGTTTGTGTCTGTAATGTGTTATCATGCATGGATAACTGTAAAAAAGTGCAAAAAGCACATCAGTAACAAACAAGTGCCTTATTCAATTTGGAAGAAGGTGTCGAATGTCCGTAAAAGTCAATTACCAACCAACCAACCAAACATATTCAAGTAATTGACAGGACTGGGTCTTGAAATCAAGCTTATTGAAATTGCAATGCTATGTTTTACCGAATAGGGAATGAAACATGAAATGTAACTGATGTTTTGTACACTAAACACTCTTCCTATTTTACAAGCTAAAATATAAAAAACATGTTAAAACGACGTCCCATTTTGACATTATGAAAGTATTCCTCTTTTCAAACATTTACATAACTGTCCAATGCCAGACGTTGTTAGGTTAGAAAATGTAGGCGTTTATGCTTTAAAACGTTGAGTTTTTCTTCTCTTACAGTTGGCATGACATTACACAGTTTTTGAACCCTAAATTAATTACATACAACTGCAATCAGACAAAATACCGCTCTCAAGGTTATAAACAATTGCAAAAGATGTCGCGGCGACCACACATCATTCGTATTTTAACCCACGGCATTCCAACGTAAGCCACTACACGTCCGGTATATAAGTGGTGTCAAGTGTCATTTTATTCACATTGGCGACAATATAGCGACTAATATGTTGAAGTTAGACGCTGCAGTGGTTTTAGTGGCAGTTTTTGCTGTCGTGAATTCGTGTTTAGTGACGTGAGTACATTCTTATAACAATGAAATTACGGTGAAATTTACTTGCAATATAATAAACACTAGAACTTTTTGTTCAGTTTATGGGCATTGTTGTTTAGGTAAATAACTAACATACTTACTTGACTGAGTATTTAATCGTTTAAATATGTTTGTATACGTGTTTTTGTGCGACCCTATGTGAAACTTGACCCTGTCCGCCTTGTTTCTTTGAACATCTCTTAAATTTATATTACTGTGTTGTCTCGTCATTCAAAGTTGTACAGTATAAAAAAACTAATGCATGATATTTCCTTATAAGAGAAGTCTTTTATATTGTATAGGTCATTTAATTTAAACTAAAGAGTCAGATTGTATGTTAAAAACGTCAACGCCGCATTTATCAACTTCTCCTGTAAACATGATTATTTGTTATTATTTGTATTATTGATATATAATTTTCATAACATTTAAAAGGCTGTAAAAATACATAACGCTTATTTATATATCATAATCATCTGAACTGACATGATTGGAAAACTATTCTTTTTTTTAAAACATGCATTTTTGAGCGTGTAAACCCTTTATTCTCTTTCAAGTGGAATATAAAACAATCGAGTGTAATCATGTGTTTAGAACTTCTTAATTGTTTGAGCTTTGCAGTATGGAGTATATTTCTATTTAGATTTTTACACAACAATCTCATACAAATATATTTAATTAACGCCACCGTGCAATCACTTATATAGTGCCACTAAACAAATATTTAATAAACAGTTTGCAATGCCTGCTGCTAAATATAATTCTCAACAAAACACTGAGTCGATAGTTTCTAGCAAACCGTTGGTTTCAATCAACCATGCAAATTTTCAAGAATCCAGTTCAAAATGCTTTTTAAACAGCTCCGCCAAAAAAACCTATTACAAATTAATTATCCATTCGATACATTACAAATAAACTCTACGCGCACTGTATATTAAGAATTAACGTCCAACGTGCAAAGAATTCTATTTTTAAGGTCGGACTGTCCTTGTGGATCTCAATGTATTCAATCGGACACCAAACTCTGTCTTGGAAACACCAATTGCAGATGTGAACAAGGTAAGGTCAAATCCTGGAATCGCAACTGATTTGCTCGGCGAGACGTAGCAAAGATGTAAAATATTGTAATTGGTATAGAAAGAACAATGTGTCAATTTAACTTAATTAAGAGCCATAATGTTGTTGTTACTGGAACAGTTAGAATAAGAAAAATAATTCAGGTATTCAGATTCTCACACCAATAAACACAGTTTTTGAGGTAATTGACTCTGGAGACTCCAATGTAACAAACTTTCGAAACAGACGGATAGACGGTCTATGCGTTGTAAATCACCGCATAAAGGGTAAATTTCCCCTATATGCGTCAGGGCCGCTATGTGTTGTAACAATGCTCAAAATGCCTCTTTAAACTTTCTAGTGTATGTAAAGAAATTTGTGGCAGTGATCAGAACAGTATCTTCAGCCACAAATTAAAATTGTGTCCGTTGAAAATGACCACACAAAGCTAGATCATTCCAATACAAAAGACAAAAACATAAATTAAAGTGTCTACGTGTGTTTCATAAATGGTAAATAAAACATAACAACTATTTAAGTGTATCGTTGTTGCACTTGTCGTAAAAAAGCTTCATTTGTTAGTCTACCTGACGACAGTTTAACATAGCATTCCTCAATTAAGTGTGGTTTGTATTCATGTCCGTTGTGTTAAAGAGAAGATGTTACGTGCGTGGGATAAAATAATTAACCTGGATTAGGAACATAGGATATATTAACAATTTTAGTATGGTATTTCATCATTCGTATTTGTAAGCTAATAACATGTACATTTTGAAATATCTGATTGACACAAGAACGGCAACAATGCGAGTTTAATATCACAATTGAACGTCAAATCTTACTGAGCCGGTATTTGAAAAAGCATATACTTTACATAACAATTTGAAAACATGTAAATACCCATACATTTTCCCAGACGTAACTTAAATTTAATTGGAATGCAATGGAAAATATAAACCCAATTTTCCGAACATTTCGAAAAGTTAACATCAGTTTCATTTTTTGTAATGTTTTATAATCTGATATTCAACATATCTTTTTAGACGCATGAGTATAAGTTGTGTTTTTTAAGACCATGTTACAAATTCCGTGCCTTAGAATCTCTAGTACCGTACATGGTTTTGCCAACAGGATGTGGTGTATTTGACGTATTCATCCCTCACGGTGTGACAAGAAGGGCTTACGGCAACAGCTGCAGATGCAACGGTCCTGGCCTCCCGGCTGTAAGTTTCTAATGTGTCAAATGTGGCAAACAATAATATATAATAATACTTATAGTAGCACGCAGATTATGTTTTAATTTATTAACTACGTATAAAATAAAAAGTGTTATTATTTCAAATGTGTCAAACAATACTACTTAAAGTAGCACGCAGGTTTAGTTTAAATTTATTAACCAGGTTTATAACAAATATGTTTCTTATTTGTCAAACGTGTCAAGCAATAATACTTATTGTAGCACGCATGTTTAGTTTAAACTTATTATTCAGGGGGCCGTTTCACTAACATGCCTAAGTATACTTAAGGAAGGATTTACGCCAATTTTTAGCGCATCTCTAAGTTATGGAAAAAAGCGTTTCACCATAAGAAAACTGGCGTAAATTTTTCCATTAGTTTAGGCAAGCGCAGACCGTCCATAACTTCTCACATAGCGTAAATATGGCTGCCACTCTTAACACAACTTTATGGACATGTTAGTGAAACGGCCCCCAGGTATTTAACTATAAGGTTCCTTAGTTGTCAAATGTGTCAAACAATACTACTTCAAGTACCACGCAGGTTTAGTTTAAATTCAATACCCAGGTTTTTTAAGAATTAATTAGTTACTAGTAATGTTTATTTGTGACAAAACAATAAATTGTTTTTCAGTGTACCCGTAGAGGGTGGGAAGGTCAACCAGCAGGCGTTCCCGTCTATCCAGAAGACAACTGTTAGTGTAGACACACAACGTAAAGAACAGGACAAAGACCAAACAGAAAAGATCAAAACCAAATACGCATTAAACATCTACAAATGTCACTGAAGTTTTCATGGATTCAATGTTGATAATGTGTACCAAATAAATAATGATAACGGTGGTAGTGTTATGTTTGGTTGTCTATTTGCTTTGATTTATTCCGTTTATAACACTGATAGGGACGTATCTCGGGAATCAGTCTTGTTTCTCATATCATTCATTCCTACTGATGAACAATATAAATTGAAGAGATGTTCAAACAAAGAACTTGAAGAAAAACCGAGGCTGCTGTTTTCTCGTGCAGGCTATGCTTCCCGAGGGCTTTCCCTTTCATCAGTCCTGTTAACTAGGGTGCCGTCGCTCCCTATCATTCATTAGCCTTTCTACACAACTGACTGCTTCCACACTTGAGTTAATGGTGAAAGAAAAATGAACTAGGGATGACTCTATGTCTAGTATCACTCAACACGAGGAACTGCTGATGCTCTTGCAGGAGCTTGAGTCCCTGACTACGGAAATGAATGCGGTTTATTTATATCGGAATTATCCCATGTTTTCGGACATTGTTTGGTTTCGGACATTCCCTTTTTCACCAAAATAATTAATTTTGCGTAGCTAATGTTAATGGTTCATTGACAATATCTTTCTCTGACCGGACCCGAAGAGATTTGTGAGAAAGCAGTCTGACAACCCATTGCTTCAGGGTTCTACATTATGTGTGTGGTGTTTGGGTCAGGCAATTAGTCCGAGGTCATAGTCTAGTGAAGTATCACTCATATGAACATACAAACAGCGTAAGGAAATTTATTTAAACAATATACTATTTTATCATGTAAGTGGTATATAGTTTATTATAAAACGTTAATACTGCACATTTTTATGATTATTGCAGTTTTATCACAGTGTAACATGTTAATAAGTTGTCAACAACTTGTCATGAAATATACAACACAATTAAGTGCAACCCTAACGAGATAACATAACATGTTAATAATCTGCATGTCTGGAGTTATTACTTTGTTTTGCAGGTCTGTGAACTTTCCGAACTACACCGACACAATACATTCCATTACTAGTGATTGAACATATTTTCATCATATATCACATGCTGTCAATTAGCTTAACAAGCTCTTCTTGTGACTTGATGAGCTTCGGCCCCTTGCGTCCCGATGATTGACCGTTTGCCTGACACTGATTATGCCGATCGGGATCACAAGACGCACTGATGTTAGGCACAGAAGGCGCTTGACCAAGCAACAATAGAATATGGTCAGCAGTGTCACAGAGTAGATTTTCAAATCTTTGCATCCGTCTGCAAAGCCACACAGAATATGGTTAAATAATTGTAATTAGTTGAGTTTACAACGAAATAACACACAATGAAAACAAAATCATATGGATTGACGCGGGGCTGCAGCGGGCCCTTTATGTTGTTTTTACAATACATATAATTGACCCATTTCTAACAGTGTAGTAGGTTGAAATTATATAATAACACAAAGTTAATTATTACATTTCATCCAATGATTTCGAGTATTTTTTATTATAAAATTTATTCATTATCAGACATTAAGACGCTAAAAATCATTTATTTCTTGTATGAACACCCACTTACATGGACAGACAGTTCAACTTCATGTCAATATCTCGCCACTCATTCACAGTGTAGTCAGAATCCATGGACGGATAGCTTCCTGCCGAACTGGAGGTGGAGACTGGGCGTGCGGCTGAAATAAAGTCAGTACCCAATGCTTTAAACAATATGATTACAGATAATGACTAAACGGAATAGCGCACAGAATTTTGGGTTTGAAAGTACTTCTCTAAAATAGAACTTAGACATGAGTCTCAGTTATGTGATGTTAAAAGTCTGACTCTTAAAAATATAATGAGAACATATATAAAACGATGAAAAATGCATTTACATTGCGGTAAATCCTTTTTTCTATTCCATGGACAAGAAATTGATTTCCGCTCATGTTGAATAGTGTATTGAGTGTACTGTATGTCCTGGTTTGTGCACTATTTTCTACATTTTTTTCACATAGTTCCCAGAGTGTATCCTTTATCTCGCAGCTATTTATATTGTTTGGGATATTTTAAATTGTTTATATTTGTGTGCCCAAAATGTGCTCTAGGGGCTGAATATTAACAAAATGCAAGAAAATGCACATTTATTAAAAATGATTTAAGTGAACCTGGGTATACAAATATTCAATAGTGGTTGTACAATACATAAACACCATACACACATAAGAATGTTTTATCTTTATGGGAGTTTATTTTTATAAACAAATAAAGTTAACAGTTTGATGAAACACAATACACTGTATATTTAACGTTTACCACATTATTGTTAATATCATACAAGTATTTACTTATTAGCTGGGAAATATGCTGTGATATTGACCTAAAAATCGTTATTAACCGAGGCGATAGCCAGCTAATAAGTAAATAACTGTTTTATTACATGAACTATAAATATTTTTTATTAATTTATTTAGAATATAATACAAAAACTAACTAACAACTCACCTGCACTGGCTGCAGAGATGGCACATTCTTTACTCATATTTTTATGATTACTCAGTTTGCTGGGTAAGTTCAATTCCAGTATTTAATTCGAATAATAACTAATCAAAACATATTGGGTAGATTTCTACCTCAACTTTAAGTTCAAATGAAAACAGGTTTGGAGGTCGTGAACATGAATGCCACTTACGAAGTTAGATCACAGCACATTGTTGACTTTCACAGACACGCAATTACACATAAACTTCTTGGTAGAATTTTCATTAAAATACAAATTATAAAACACTCAAACATTTGTTATATGAATTCAAAATAGAGTTCTTCTGCTTCAAGAGAAATGAAAACAAATGTAAACAGTGCTCTCCTTTTGCGGTTAAACACAACACTAAAATATGCTATTGATTTTTAGGTAAACAAGGTTATTTCCCTTTCTGGAATAAGACTTTATTTTCAATAACAATTTAATACTTATTTGTGCTGCGATCTTCTTTTTTTGCATGCAAAAATCACTGTATGCTATCAATTCAATTTGTCAAAATTTCGAAAGCGGGTCAATAAGCAACAGAAGCTGTATCTAACAACATGTAAAATATATCATTTGCAAACAATATTGGTAAACGTATATTGATTTTTTACTTTAAATAATATTTATATATTTCTTACTTTAAAACAACTGCCCATCACAGCTACTTTAGCCAATTAAAAGTATCTCCGCCATTTTGGGAAAATGTCACCGTTGTTTCGGAACTCGCATAATCTAGCGCTGATTTCTTGAATGACACTCGTTCTGATTTGTGTTAATAAATTAAGGTTAATAAACTGAAGAAAGGGTAGCCCTCAGGAAACAAGGCCTGAATGAGAAAACAGCAGCCTCGGTTTTATTGAAGCTGTTCATCAGTGGTAATGAAAGATGCCACAAAACAACTTAATGGATCGCTGTAATAATTGCACTTTTCTCTTCAAAAAGCATGTTTTAGTCTCCTTGATGACAGCTTATTACAGCATTCTTCAGTAATTGTGGTTTGAATTCATGTTCGTCATGTTATAGAAGAGATGTTACGTCGGATAAAATGGTAAACATCGATTATGAAAGGATATTTACAATTTTAGTATGGTACATTGTATTTCACCATTCGTATTCGTAAGCTTACAACATGCATATTTTGAAATATCTGAATGACAAAAGAACGGCAACAATAAAAGTTTAATATCGCATTAAAGGCCAAAACCTACTGAGCCAGATTTTGCAAAAACATATACTTTACATAACAATTTAAAACAGAAAGTGGGCATACCCATACATTTTCCCATGCATCACTTAAATTTAATTTCTGTCAATGGAAAAAATCCAATTTTCCGCACATTTCGAACATTTTGCATCTGTTTCAGATGTATTATAATCTAATAGTTAACACATAGTTTTCTGTTTTAATTTAGACGTATGAGTTTATCATATTTTAGACCATAATTATGTTACATATTACGTGCCATAGAGACTCTAAAACCGTGCGTGCATGATTTTGCCAACAGGTTGTGTGTGGTGTATTTGACGTATTTATCCCTCAAGGTGGGACAGCATGGGTCTACGGCAACAGTTGCAGATGCATCGGTTCTAGCCTCTCTGCCGTAGGTTCCTAATTTGTCAAATGCGTCAAACAATGCTATTTATAGAAGCATGCACGTTAAGCTAAATTTATTAATCAGGTATTTAACAAATAGGTTCCTAATTTCTCAAATGTGTCAAACAATGCAACAAAAATGCAAACAATTGCAACAGATGTCGCGGTGACCGCACACCATTCGTATTTTAACCTACGTCATTCCAACGTAAGCCGCTACACATCGTATTCCGGTATATAAGTGGTGTCAAGAGTCAATTCATTCACATTGGCGACAATATAGCGAGAAATATGTTGAAGCTAGTGGCTGCAGTGGTTTTAGTGGCCGTGTTTGCTGTCGTGAATTCATGTTCAGTGACGTAAGTACATATTAATAACAAAGAAAGTACGGTGTGATTTATTTACACTGTAATAAACACTGGAATTTTTGTTCAGTTTGTGGACATTGATGTTTAGGTAAATAACAGACTAACTATTCAATAGTTCAAATATTGTTTTAATACGTGTTTTAATTTTCTTAAATACATTAAGCGATATTCGTGTCTTTGCAATCAATGAAGTGTGATAACAAAACGTTTAGAAATTTTGTTCTTGGGTCAGTCAGTAAATGCACTTTTTCTTAATTTTTCTTCTCCAAAAACTGATGAGAAATTGTGAGGTTTGCTAAAGTGTAAAACAGGTTTAAACTCCCAATGAAAGTCTTTTACCGTACCAAGGCGGTAACTCAACATTTCTTGGAAAACGTATAAATAAAAGAGAAAATAAAAATCCGAAAAACAAAATATACTTTTATCTAAATGTCTGTTGCGTCATGATGTTGTACGTGTTTTTGTGTCGTTCTGTGTGTTAGTTGTTGTACGGGCCATTTTGTCATGGTGCCGTTAAACTTGACATATCTACATTGTTTACAACATTCTTTATTTGAACATCTCTTCAATTTTTATTTATTATTACAAACGTAAACGATTGCCGTATACGTTTTAAATTTCATTTAAATGCAAAGGGACCCTCGGACAAAGAACTGTTTAAGTGGAATAAATTTAATAAATACTTTTTTCAAAATAATTGTATTTAAGCACCGCATAGTATCGACCTTATGCATTTTACCGTTAGTATATCGCACAACCTAATCATCTCTGATAAATTGTCAAAGACTTTAATGCTCAATTTATATCATGTACATGTACATATGTTTAAAGGTCATAAAATAATATTTATGTGTGTTTGTATTTTTAAATAGGTAATACAGTCTATGATTACTGTTTTACGTCTTGGTCTCCGTGTTCCTTGTTGTGCTGTGTTTGTTTGATACGAACCATTTTGTCATGTTGCCCTTAAAATTGACCCAGTCTGCCTTGTCGGCAACATTTCTTTCTTTGAACATCTCTTCAATTGATAGTATGTGTTATTGTCATTCGTAGTTGTACAGTATAATGACCATATTATTGAAAGTGTGTGTATTATTGATAACTATCAATAAAATTACCACCAAAATGATCATTCATGTACGTTTAAAACCTTGAACGGCGCAGTAATCAACACAAAATATATTTTCCTTGTACAAATGATTAGCTGGTTTTAATTATTTCAAAGCTGAAAACTGTTTATAAGGTCTTATATTGTTTCTGTATGTTTTAATATTTTATGCCATGTTATTACACATTTTATGTTGAAATAAATCTATCTATCTATAACAGTTGTGCAAAAACATAACACCTATTTATACAGCGCCATAATCTGTATGTAGTCACTACTAACATGTGTGAAAAAAAGATTTATATGAACCAACATGCTTTTAAACGGGCCATGTTTACAACATTCTTTCTTTGAACATTGTTTCAATTTATATTATCAAAACTTGTAAACCCCAATAAAAACTATTTTATTCTTTTTCACGTACAATATCAAACTACCGAGATATATCGTTCGCAAAGAACTTAAACATTGTTTGACCTTTTTACATTATAAGGTATTTTGCTGAATAGATGAGTACACAAAAATCTCATACAAATAAAATTATATCTAATCAACACTAACGTGCATGTGTGTCAGACAAACAATGTGTAGACTCACTGAGTAAATATTACAAAGCTTTGCAATGCCTAATGATAAAATAATTCTCAACACAAACACAGAATCATCATTTCTTTAGCAAACCGTTGGTTTTATTCAACGTCACAAACTTTTTGTAATCAGCTAGACCAAAAAGAAAAGTTATTACAAACTTACTATCCTTATTCTTTACATTACAACTAAACTATACAACGTGCAAATTATTATTTTAAGATCGGACTGTCCTTGTGGATCTCAATGTATTCAATCGGACACCAAACTCTGTCTTGGAGAAAGCAACTGCAGATGTGAACAAGGTAAGGTCTAAGGCACCATCAAATTTTAAAATAGTGTTCTTACCACATTGCATAGTGTAGCGTTTTCAGAGCCCAAAAGTCTGCGCTGTTTGTTAAACACAAATGATGGAATAAAATAAAATATGGACTCTAGAACAAATAATAAAAAGCTTGATTAAGAATTAACAATTACGAGGTGGTTTGTTCTGACTTTGTTTATTAGCCCATTAAATACGATTGTTTTAGTTTTTTTAATGCTCTGTTAGGCTGAATAGCGTGCCCGTCGCATAAAGGAAACAATCCCTTTATATGGTGAGTAGCAACGAATAAAGGTTTTCCTTTTTGCGCCAAAAAGGCACAATTTTGCCGCAAAGGCGCTCAAAACACATACTCGGACAAAAGTGGTTTATAAACATAAACAAAAAGGTACACATGTAAAAGCTTTGATCACCTACATGCCCGGTCATAGAAATGTTTTATAAATTTGAATCAAAAGCCCCTGCTATTTCTACAAGCGGTTCCGGGAAGGGTCGCACCCAACGCCCCTCCCCCATAACGGCCGCAAACATATTATTTGTTCATGCCCAAACGCTAAATTCCTCGATTGTTTTCAATCGTTTCGCTCTCGATTTTTAACAAAATTTAAATCAGAATATGGCCAAAACATCAAAAAATGCAAAACTTTAGCCCCCACCCCCCCTCCGTTGACAAAGTTACACCCCGTAAGGTCAAGTCCTTGAATCGCCATTTATTTGTTCGGCGAGACGAAGCAAAGATGTAAAATATCGTGGTATAGAAAGGACAATGTGTCAATTTAAGTAAATAAGTGCCATATTTCTGTTGTTACACGAGCAGTCAGAATGAGAAAAATAATTCAGGTACCCAGATTTACACACCAATAAACACAGTTTTAAACTCTGGATACTCCAATGTAACAAACTTTTGAAACAGATGAATACCAATCACTGCCGTTTTCTACAATAATTAGAACTGTATTTTAGGTTAATAACAAATCGTTAAACCAGTACCTTGTATGCGACAGAAAAGCACAGTTCTCTTTATGTGGCGATTTTCAACGCATAGACGTCTCTGCGTTAACAATCAGCGCATAAAGGAAACAAATCCGTTTATGCGACATGGCCGCTATGTGGCGTAACGATGTTCAAAATGCCTCTTTAAATTTTCCAGTTAAATTCTTTGTGGCAATGATCAGAACAGTGTCTGCAGCCAAACATGTGTCTGTAGAAAATGACCTCAAAAAGCAAGGTCATTCCAATACAAAAGAAAAACATAAATAAGTGCCAACGCTTGTTATACAAATGGTAAAAAAAACTTAACAACTGTTTAAGTGTATCTTTAATTGCCATTTTAGTATGCTATTTTACCATTCGTATTCGTATTGCTAGCCTAACAACATGCATATTTTGAAATATCTGAATGACAAAAGAACGGCAATAATACGAATTTAATATCAAATTGGACAAAACCTACTGAGCCATTATTTGAAAAAACTTAAACTTTTCATAAACATTAAAAACGAACACAAAAATGTATTTTGTCTAAATGTCTGTTGCGTCATGATGTTGTAAGAGTTTTTGTGTCGTTCCTTAAGTTATTTTTGTACGGGCCATTTTGTCATGATGCCCTTAAACATGACATATCTACATTGTTTACAACATTCTTTGTTTGAACGTCTCTTTAATTTATATAATACCCTTACAATGTCCCAAACATCACTCAAATTTAATTGGAATATATTTTAGTCAATGGAAAAATAAACCCAATTGTCCGCAGATTTAGAACATTTTACATCAGTTTCAGTTTTGTAATGTTTTATAATCTGATAGTTGACATATAGTTTTTGTTTTATTTTAGACGTATAACTTTATTATATATATTATTTTTGTACATATGTTACAAATTCCGTGCCGTAGAGACTCTAATACCATACGTTCATGATTTTGCCAACAGGTTGTGGTGTATTTGACGTATTTATCCCTCAAGGTGGGGCGGCAAGGGTCTACGGCAACAGTTGCAGATGCATCGGTTCTAGCCTCCCTGCCGTAGGTTCTTATTTTGTCAAATGTGTCAAACAATGATATTTATAGCAGCATGCAGGTTAAGTTTAATTTATTAATCAGGTATTTTACAATTAGGTTCCTAATTTGTCAAGTGTCAAACAATGCTATTTATAGTAGCACGCAGTTTTAGTTTAAATTTATTAACCAGGTTTTTAACAAATAGGTTCCTAGTTTGTCAAAAGTGCTAAACAAAACTACTTATAGTAGCGCACATGTAAAATCCACATTTATGAACCGGGTTTTTAATGAAATCCAGTATATCAGTTACTATTAATGCTTATTTGTGACAAAAACCAAACTGTTTTTCAGTGTACCCGTAGAGGGTGGGGAGGTCAACCAGAAGGCGTTCCCGTCTATCCAGAAGACAATTGTTAGTGTCGACACACAACGTAAAGAGCAAGCGGATAATGGAACAAAAACAGAACCAAAATACGAATTAGTTATCTAGAAATGTCACATGAGTTTTTTTTATAAATTCAATCCTTTTAGAGTGTAACAAATAAATAACAAAAAAGTAGTAGTGTTATGTTTGTTTGTCTATTTGTTTTGGTTAATTTTGTTTATAACACTGATAGGGACGTATCTCGGGAATCAGTCTTGTTAACTATTGCGCCTGTGCTCCCTATCATTAATCAGCATTTCTACATGACTGACTGCTTCCAAACATGAGTGGACGGTGAGAGACAAGTGAACCAGGCTTGCCTCTATGTCTAGTATCACTCAACACAGGGAACTCCTGATGTTCTTGCAGGAGCTTGAGTCCCTGACTACGGAAATGAATGCGGTTTATTTGTACCGGAATTACCCCATGTTTTCGGACATCGTTTGGTTTCGGACACACCCTTTTTTACCAAAAATAATTATTGTTGCGTAGCCAATGTTAATGGTTCATTGACAATATCTTACTCTGACCGGACCCGAAGAGATTTGTCAGAAAGCAGTCTGACAACCCATTCCAGGGTTCTACCTACAGTATTTGTGTGGTGATTGGGTCAGGCAATTAGTCCGAGGTCATAGTCTAGTGAAGTATCATTCTGTTGTACATTCAAACACCGTAAGGAAATATATTTAAACTATTATTTTATCATGTAAGTGGTATATAGTTTTAATACTGCAAATGTTTATGATTATTGCAGTTTTATCACAGTGTACCATGTTCGCATATCATGCATGTTAATTAGTTGTCAACAACTTGTCATGAAATATACAACACAATTAAGTGCAACCCTAACGAGATAACATAACATGTTAATAATCTGGAGTTATTACTTTGTTTTGCAGGTCTGTGAACTTTTCGAACTACACCGACACAATACATTCCATTACTAGTGATTGAAAATATTTTCATCATATATCACATGCTGTCAATTAGCTTAACAAGCTCTTCTTGTGACTTGATGAGCTTCGGCCCTCTGCGTCTCGATGATTGAGCGTTTGCCCGACACTGATTAGGCAGATCGGGATCACAAGACGCACTGATGTTAGGCACAGGAGGCGCTTGACCAAGCAACAACAGAATTTGGTCAACAGTGTCACAGAGTTGATTTTCAAATCTTTGCATCCGACTGCAAAGATACAGAAAATATAGCTTAACATTTATAATAATTTAAGTTTACAACGAAATAACACAAAATGACAACAAAATATTAGAGATTGGCGCGGGGCGGCATTGAGCCCTTTCTGTTTGTTTTTTCCAAAAAAAACCATATAGTTGACCCATTTTTAACAGGGTATAAGGTTTAAATTATATAATAGCACACAGTTAATTATTACATTTCATTTAATGATTTCGATTATTTTTTATTAAAAAATTTATTCATTATCAGACATTAAGACGCTAAAAATAATTTATTTCTTGTTTGTACACCCACTTACATGGACAGACAGTTTAACTTCATGTCAATATCTCGCCACTCATTCACAGTGTAGTCAGAATCCATGGACGGATAGCTTCCTGCCGAACTGGAGGTGGAGACAGGGCGTGTGGCTGAAATAAAGTCAGTAGCACATGCTTTAAACAAGTATGGTTACTGATAATGACTAAACGGACTAGCGCACAGAATTTTGGGTTGGAAAGTACTTCTCTAAAATGTAACTTAGACATGAGTCTCAGTTGTGTACGGTGGCACAGAGGTGATATCCGCAACACTTAATTTATATTGTGGCCACAACTTAGTAAATTGAGGCCACAACTTAATAACTTGTGGCCACGACTTACTAAATTGTGGCCACAACTTAGTAACTTGTGGCCACAACTTAGTTTAGCCAATCAAAACATCCGTTCCATCTTTGCATATTTATGGTAATAACACAGTTAGTACCCCTGATACAGTAAAACCCTCTAAACCG
>Ga0224511_10000928_pt1 | contig 16151 bp, 9 predicted proteins | sample SF_May12_sed_USG_2_FD_169988 | JGI IMG/M metagenome (GOLD analysis project Ga0224511, IMG submission 169988) | Sediment microbial communities from San Francisco Bay, California, United States - SF_May12_sed_USGS_8_1 | ecosystem: Environmental > Aquatic > Marine > Sediment | place: USA...
CATATTGGAAACAAGTGGATAGGTTAGTCAAGCTATCTGGGAGCCAAGATAGCTCAATTGGTAAGAGGCTTGGATCTGCATTCTAAGGTTTGAGCCGCACTGCCGGCGCGGTGTTTTTCTGGTATGGGCCTTTAGCAAGCCTCTCACTCCAAATTGCTAGTGTGGCTTTGGAACCTTATGGTAAAAATAATGGAAGTCCTAACCAGTGGATAATTAGGGTAAAGATCACTCCACAGCTGTTAAAAGATCCACTTCTCTTTTCGATAAGAGCATAGCTGAGTTTCGGTGGCGGGTGATGTGTAAACTGACTTAGGTTGACTGACCCCCAGCCTCGAGCATTGATACTGACCTGCACATAGCGCTCCGTGCTAAGCCGTAATTGGTGACAAACAAGAACCTAACCCAGGAGGTTTGGCAAAAACAAGAAGTCATGCTATATGCATGTAAAAAAAATTTCCTATCTGATCTCGCGCAATTAAGTTACTTATACCAGCTGGACCTGACGTTAGTGCCATTACAATAAGGAGATTTTCTTTGCAGTTGTATGAGCATCTTAACTGCCATGAATGATATTTATATCATAGAAGTTCAAGTACCTGAGACCTGAATACTCCCGGCTCCTACTGTTATTACAGTCGATCATTCACCCCTATCTGCGAAAAAGAGTGGAAACCCAAACAAAAGGTTCATTGGTGTCACTTCCAGTGAACAAAACCACCAGCTCATAGGCATTCCATCAGAATAAATCAAAATCAAACTAGAAAGTTTTATACCAAGGGACGCGCTCTTGCTGATAACTATAATAGGATAGTATCACTTGACCTTAGACAGATCATAAGCCTTGGCTATGTATAACATTGCTTATGGTGCGCTCCATAGGGAGGGTTGTTACAGGAGTTTAGCATTGTGTAGCAGCACAGGCCTTTGTGCCATTGGGTGTGGGCAGTTTATGCCATCTTTTGTTTTCTGTAGACTGTAAAGACTCTGAATGGCCACCTTTATAGAATTAGCCACACATGTATCAGAGCTTCAATCAAGAGCTGTATTCAAAAAGTACCTCTGAGAGAATGGAAGCCAAATTAAAATATTAATAGCTAGCTTCCCATATGGCAGGCATAAAGCAACTCCAGATAGGCCCATTGTCTCTATAGTTTCATTGAGTTGATAAGAATCTTGGGCTATGGTGAGTCTTGAAACTGAGATGTAACTATTTGTACAGAATAATACAAGTTTAGTTCAACAGAGCTTAAAAATGCGGACTTAGGTTCAGTCCGTGGTGAAAAACGTTGTGAAAATGGACTAAAAATCCAACTTGTTCACTCATCTGACAACGCCCAGTATTGCCTATAAGCCTGGTTAAGAAACCTGCTCCACCTTGTGATTCTATGCATGCAACTTGTTCTTGTTATTCTAAAGGGCAGATCATAGTCGGCCATCGTGTAGTTACATTCTATTGACTAAAACTGCTTTTATCGGCTGAGCCACTCATTTGAATAATTTTGTGGTATTCTGTTTGTTGAGCTGGATTCATTTCTGTGGACATCAATATGGCTACCTCAGTAGTACGACCGCCTTGACCTGTTACTACTCAGCAGGGCAAGTCAACAGGATGCAGTATCTATAAAATTCATTTTGAATTTCTAATTTCAAAGCTTTCATCAGCATGGTCTTAGTCCAAGCATACAATCTGGTTACTTTAGTATGTGTACACACTATGAGGTTTGTAATCTCAATGATAAATATACGCTCACAATGCAACCTATACCAAAAACTGTTACTTCCCAATGGGTTTATTCACATCACACCAGCATGATGTTCTTTCTGGCCAGTGAGCGGGCAGATCAACCAGGCTTATGTTGAGAGTCTTGGCTTGGTATGTCGAGTAGCTTTGGAATGCTGAAATCATGATAATCCTATACTGACAGTTGAGCCATCAGCCACCGGCAGGCTTTGGATATCCAGGACAGATTAAAGATAACCAGACACATCTGATGTTATACATGTATGCGATATGCACAGATCTCATTGGACGCTTATGTATGATATATATGTAATATGAGATGTATAATGTTCGTCCTGGTTGAAGGGGGACCAGATACACTTCACAAGGAAGTCTGATGTGTGCGTGAATTAGAGGGAAAGTTGCAAAACCATCAAGGTCACAACCTCACCAAGGATGATCTTGTTGGAAAGGCAAGACACGGGTCAAGACGGCGGGAAGCTTTGAAAAAGGGAAAGGTGGATCTTTGAAAACCTCGGAGTGATCTTGAATATAGCTTATCCCCTGGTCAGGGCCTCCACTATTTTAACCGTGCTGGAGCTATGCTACCAATTTGGAGTGAGAGGCTTGCTACAGGCCCTTACAAAAAAAACTTTCCTGTATTGAAAAGCGAATTTGTAATTCTTAGTTTGGTCAATTGAGCCATATTGGTCCACCCTCACCCCCCCACTCCGATGTATGGGTAGGTAGGCGAAGAAAGAGGGTCAGTTGGCAAAATTTCAAAGTCACAACCTAAAGATACAGTGTTTGCCCTGTAGAGTTAACATATTTCTCTATGTCAGTCCTGCCTGGGTCTTGTAGCTTCACTATATGAGTTTCACCATAGTATCCAAGATGGATGTCATGGCAGGATACCATAACAAATATCTATGAATGTAACCAACCTTGTGCTGTGTCAGGAAGGAACTCTACATGTGCTATCGCATTTGGTAGCTTCTGTATGCCGCTAGTGCTGCCCTGTTGTGTGTGCTGTATGTAAAGCAGCACTACATTATTTAGTGAAAGTAGCAGCACCAGAACAAGGAAACAACAGAAATACCAGAAGGCTGTCCGCATTCGGGAGCATGGAGATCCCCTAAAACAGGAAGAAACAGCATGAGATATGACAAACTGATTAGGTTTCTGGTGATGCAGCTGTCGATTCATTGTTAGTTTGAATTTGTATCTCTTCAAACACAGAAGGATGGTGACCTCTTTGGGATACTAGCTGGTCTTTTGCTTATATTAGACACATCCCTCGCTGTTCTGTAGGCTATGTCATTGGAACGGGTATGAGTTCAAGCCAACAATGAAATTAAAGATGCAATCCTTAGTAGCTTTTAGAACTTTACAGTGGGCCATCACAAGATATTTGTTTGCTTTTGCCCCCCCCCAGCTCTATGACAAGGTTTCAGCATGTATAGGTAATGTAGTCTGCTCTTCATACATGTGATATGATTCCAACAGCCTAAATGGAACGAGGATAACCATATGGCCTGACATTTGTTAGGCCAAGTTATGAACTGAAGTGACAAACCATACCAATTTTAGACACCACCCTGATTAGTCTCCATATGAATGGAGGCAAGCTACTATTTGGGTGAGTTTGCACTAAGTACACTTGCTTTTTAGTTGATGAACATCAGCATAGTGTGTCTGATAAGAATAACTGTTAAATTCGGTTTTGAATAGTGAGTGTGATTGTGAGCAGTGAAGCCTGTAGATGGGATTAGGCCAGTCAGTGCTACGTGACTGAGAATCAGTGACATAACAATTAGTATAGCAAATACTATGAAGGATTAGGGCTGCGCAAACATTGAGTCTAGGGTACTTCAAATGTATCCATGTATTCATTGAGATCCCGCATTTATTGCCTGGGTTGAAAACAGCTAGGGATTAGACTCGCAGAAATGAGAGAATCTCAGCTTTAGGCTAAATACACTGATAATGTTATGATGCACTGAAGAGTTTAACCATATGATTGAAAACCTGGAAAGGATTGAATAATTCAGAAATCTGGTTATGAATCCTTTAGAGGTACTAGCTCAGGGACAAATACCAGCTACAACGCTGACTGATGGGTATAGTACTGTAAAGATTCAAGGTCAGGCCACTCAATGTAGCTAAGGATCGACCGACAGATTTTATAGGAAAACAGGACATACAAGCAAAATTCATCTTCAATTTTGTTAATTTTTTGTTTTCGTTTACTTGGTGAACATATAGACCCCTAAGCCTGAGTCCGGCTCTAAAAGAATATAAGAGCTGGGAATCATGCAAGCGACTGAAAAGTTCTGCCTTTTTACGAGGAGAGTTTCGAACAAGTCGGTTGAAATCTTGCCCGGATACAAGGGCTTTAGAGAACTAGCCCTCTGTTACCACCTTCGGCAAAAATCCTGAGCGATTCTGTAGCTCGTAACTATATTCGAATATACATAGGGGGACTCTACTCAGTTAGCCAATCAAAGCTTATCTTGGGTACCCATTCCAAAACTGCAGTGCGGCTAGCAACGGGCTAAGCGCAACAAGTGGGGGTGAATGAACATCTAGAATTACTGCATACTGAGTGAATAATATGGCCTATTTTTTCTAAGTGAAAGGACTCCTGGTTGTCTCTGATCACATTGGCTGATATATAAGGTGCATTCGCGTGCTCGGATTTCGACCGCGAAATCTGCTTAACTGCTCAAGAGCGCGACCGAAAAGTGTGAACCAAAAAAGCATCTTTCACTTTCGGTCGCGATCTGCAACTGAAAGCGCGCGAACAGAATTCCGCGACCGAAAGTAGTAGCTTAGGCAGATGTCAAGGTTACTGCAAAGAGGCTTGATTACTTCATTGAGATAACGAATTGTGAAAGATCGTTCGGCTCCAACGATGAGTTAAAGTTGAGAGAGGACAACTCTGGTCCGATAAAAGTCCATCCTGAATTCAACTGCATTTCCTCACCTCGACCGTGTGTTCGCGGGCACGCGAATGACCTAATGAGGACATTTGACTACCTTTATACTGATTTATTATTTACTTTTACAACCGGTTAGCCAATAACTATCTGTTGTTAGACCCCTGACAGAGCTGTGGTACTATCTCGTATAAAAGAAGACTTGTCCAGAACAGATATTCACCTGAAAACTCACCTGAACAGCTGATCTCATAAAAGTAGCTTGACGCTCACAGCGTTTACCCCATACAAATGATTTTTATCCAAGGATCCAGTCACTGACCTATCCCGTTATATGATAACCAGCCATGCCAGCATCGCCTGTCGCAAGCAACTACCCCCTCAACGAACAGTGGGCACCATTCGCACTGTATGGCAAGAGAGCACCCCTTCGAAGGAAACGACGGGGCCAACACAAACAGGCACGCAAAGCGAAATGCTATGAAAACTAACAGTCGAAAATGCCAAACGGCGCACGCACGGCCTTTGCTTGAGCCCGTGGGCTTTAGCCAATTGGTTCTAGTCCTTGACTTCTAATTCAGACTGTTGTTACCATCGGCTGTCAGTAGCAACGGTGCTGTGTTCCTACAGCTATCAATGACCTCTAGCGGAGAATGCCGCTGGCTGAATTCGCAAATTCAGCGCTCGCGAAGAATTTTTTACGCGAACATCACGACAACCGCTGACTAGCTCACACCAGTGTTGGACCTACTTCGAGCAAGCAGGCACTAACGGCACACCAACTTAACGCCGCGATGCGCGGGATCTATCCGCTCACGTGCCGCCCCAAGTGTATCGTGATCCATTTTCCTAGCCACTCCGTACATCGATTAATGGGGCACGCGCCGCTGTAGCCAGGTACGTTCTGTGAAAGGCTTAGCATTGGCTGGTTTTGGCACCCCTGCACCCCTTCTCAGAAACTAACTACGTTACGTTTCCTTCGAAAGGGTGATAAACTGTCATTTAATTGGATTTTCACTGACTAGGATTGTAATTCGGCAAACTCTTTTTGTAGATGTCAACGCTATTATACAATTACACCATTGCCCATTGCTCTTTAGCTCATGTTATACACAGGATGATCTTAACTTACCCATCATGGCCTCCGTCCAGCATCTGTGAGTTAGCAGATCTGAGTCGAACTATACGGCGTTTTCCTATGCGCATCATGAGTCCACCATCCCCAGTTCTCATATGGTTCCGAGTCTCGTTTCTTTACTGAATCCCTTAATAGCATACAGAATAGTTTATTTGACCAAAGTCTGGACCATCCAGTCCTCTGCTCGAAATAAAGTTCTTAGCATAGGCCAAATGGTGACAAGAGATTATCCAATTGGTTCTGATCTATCTCATTATAGACCATCAGGCTACGGTGGCTGCAGTACTGAGTGAAATACCAGCTGTGTCTAGGGTGTGTCTACTTGTCGTTGTCCTGATGTGCTGTGGTTCTAAATCAGCTGCTTTTCAGTCACAATTCTTTTGTCTGCAAAAGAATAGAATGTTTGTATCAGCAGTACGCCTAAGCTGGCCTTTCCCATGCCGTGAATTATAGATTTTAGATTATCAGCAGAAATCTTCATCATCTTCTTTATCATACAAAACTAGCTTTATTGAAAGTCCTATTCAATCGCTAGGCGCATAAAAATCCTCAAGCTAAACCTCTAGTGAGAAAGTTCTGTTAAGAAAAATCATAACTTTACCGACCTCTCTGACTGAGCAATGTCTGTGAGAGTGTATCACTCAGATAGACTCTGTTCTGTTCCAATACATTACCTGCATATTTTACGGTAATACTGTAATGCATTCATATATAGACTGGTTAAGACCTATATATGGATCTGTTTGTTATCACAGATTTGAGAATCATCCATGCAAAACTATCCAGAGTTATTCAGTTTGTCTGGTCAAATTTAATTTGGGACTGGGAGGATGAGTCACACTATCATGAGTTTGTAGGCATATCTTATCCTGGACAATGCGTTCAAATCCTATAACATTGGCATTGATAATGGAGGTTTTTAAAAGAGTCTATTTACTTAAAGTATTAAAACCACTCTATACTGAGCTAAGTAGGAAGCAGGTAGTTTTTCAGCGATGTACTATCACTATAAGGACCATACAGATAATACAGTGTCAAACTTTGAGCAATATATGAGATGGGTATAATTGATCATGATTATAGTTGCTTGCGGTTGACGATGCAGGCATGGCTGATTCAGTGACATTTCACTGGCTGACTGAGACTTAGTGTGACCGATGCTATCAGAGATGCACCCAATACCCCAATCGCACTAACTCAAAGGTCCACTAGAAGAGACCAGACTAATCACTTCATTGCCTCAATAACAACGAAAGAGAGTAGTATGAAAAATTCATACCGAGATGGAGTTTACAGTAGAACACTCATCTATAGCGTTTCAAGTATAGTTAGCGGTTCAATTTCTCAAAACAGGACTGTTGCCAATTTATCACCATGCAATGAGTCTCATCAAAGTGATTTTACAATTTGCCCATTGAGTTAGCTCTTAACATATGTTGACAAGTTATACAAACACGCTAGCTTCGCATTTTCCAGGAAAATGGTCGTGCATCCATTCAATGTTTCTAATGCGTCTGATATTCAGAAAAGGAAAACCACACCGATAAGTATCGGCCAAAGTGCATGTTCTACGAGGGCAGATCAATGCACTTCATGGCTGATGCTTTACATTAAGTCTCACTGAGCTCGATAACCATAAACAATAATGTTGCTCCAAGTTTTCTTTTCAATCCCGCTTATGCATAATTCAGCAATTGTCTTTGATAACCTTCACCAACAGTGTGATAGAGTGAGAATTATATGAATTTCCTTCCCATTCACAGGCCTTTCACCCATTTTGGCAGCTCAAAATATTTGTTTTTACTAGTACACTCCTTATGGTCCGTGGCACTTGTAGTGTTACAACAAATATTGACCGGTAGACTTTGTTAGGTTTCAACATTGGAAATCAACTTACAGGCACAAGCCATGTAAAAGCTTCACTAAACAATAGCAAGACCATCACCTATTTAGACATGATTGAGCACTCTGCTTCTTTTGTTCTGATTGTAATATAATTGGTGACAAAGCTAAATGACTCCGTTTTGTGATTCGCATTTCCTGTGGTTCGACGTAGAAACCTCATTGGCCAAATGAGTAGTCAAATCTTTCGCAGCCGGCCTTCTCATGAAAAAACAAGTCTTTGTTTATTTAGGGCAATATAATGCTCAATTTGTATGACGCTCATGAGCCTAAGCATTATCCCAATAGAAAAGTACCAACACCCAACGATAGATATTATATGAAAGCAAATCTATTGCTGGGACATCTGGATGAATGAGGAATAACTAGCCTGAGGATGGAGGATAACTAAAGTGGAGGAACTGTCAATACCCTCCACCGACTTACCTGCCATTGTTGCGCGCAATTAGATGTCTATAGGGTGACTCATTATCCCTGATGAACGCAAACAAAATAGGACGGGAATTCCCTAGACGATGATATCTATTACATTTTCAATTACTACTACAGCAGCCGACTGTCCATATAGCCAAGGTGTATTTTTGAGTAAAAACTATGATCCAACTGCTGGTACTTCAAGTTATTCAGATTTTCAGCCTTTTCCACTTTTAAATTGAATTCAATTGAATTCAGTTTCAGTGTTCAATTACTATGTTTGCTAGAGTTCTTTGCAAATTGCGAATCAGGATGACTCGATTCTTCGAATCAATTTGTATACCTCTGCCGTATAGGTGACAAATACTATCCATATGAATGTGCGTATTTTTGTCAGCAACTGTAGACCATTTGTGCCATTGACTCGTTGCGAACCTAGTCTTTTTCTCTCTGATAATTCACTCTTACATATAACCCTACCTGGGCATTAGAGCATCACTACCCTCTCCAGTCCCATTACAAGTCTTCGTCTTACATCTCTATGATTTACCAGACTTGACTCTCTGGTTCAATGGGAAACCCTCCCTCATCTATCACCGTGGAACAGAACCACTTTCAAACCTATATTTTGTTTTATACCTATCTTGTCTATTTGTCTAGCCTATCTCCAAACCACCTCGATGACTAATTAGACTGAACTGCACATTATTGTTCGGCGAGCAACATCATGCATAGCGAAATGTCAGGTTACATGCAAAATGATGCATGATTCCAAAATCAGTAGGGAAATGCAATCACACTATAGAGATATTCTCCAGGATTTTTGTCTCTTTGCACTGCGTCTAGCATCCTGTGATACAGAACAGAATGCTATTTATAAAACAACTTGTCTCGGGGTGCTGGGGCACTGGAGCATACTGTACTGGGGCATCAAAACTTACCGTGGTAATGCGTTGTTAAGAATGAAATATAGTCCTCTTACGCATGGTTTAGTTTCTTAGTCTCGATATAGCTGGCTGCTCTAGTAAATGGCAGGCATACAAATGTTCTATCAATCAATACGCTTTTGCCATATACCAGTTTGGCTTTTGAATTCTATCATAACAGTCGGACTAAAGAGTCTTTTCATTCACCTTGCTGTGATTACAATGAAAGGGCTGGTGTTGGCTGTGTCCGCGATTAGCCAGGGGTGCAGGGATGTGTGTTTATGCATACAAACTCTATGACCAACTGCAAAATGAGGCTGTAGGGAAAGACCAAGAAGTACCTTGAGAGGTTGGTATGATCTTTGAGAAGTTAGAAATAAATATGGGAGACTAAAAGATGAGCCTATAGGATACTCAAGGTCAATTAAAGAGTCAAAAAATGAACAACATGAAATGGCCCAGGGTGATTCTGCATGTGTTGACACCTCATGGTTGGTACGTTGGACCAATTTGAAGGGAATGAATCCTCTTCCTCACATAGCAATGGAAACCGTGTTTTTAGTGAATGAATAGATATCGTAGCTATCTTAATCCAAGTATATTTTGGTAGATTATTTCATATTAGACATGCGTACATGTATGGACCTACAGAACCAAAACATAATTGCCATCATGTTCCTTCTCAATGAAGATTTCACTTATAATAATGCGCAACCCAATAGGTTTGTTTATCGTAGCCTGTAGGAGATTGATTCTGTTTTCACCCCTAAGCAATCCGACCCTGTCAGTCGATGTTTTTATGCTACGACACAGGACTGTAGAGTATTCTTCGTAATACCGAATTGAAAATGACTGTACAACCCGCAAGCCTCACCAAGGCAGTGTTTGAATATGTTAATGCTACAGTGGATGTGTTGAGGCTTTTCTGCGCTGAGTTAAGAAACTATTGTTGATTATTTTCATTGAGCCTCATTGTGAGGGAAAATTATCGTATAACGGTAGGGCTTTTATCTACCTGGATAATCCCATACTAAACAGGCTATATTTGTCTGAGGGTTGGTGTAATAAGTGGTGATTTGTAAAAGCGAAGCTTTACAGCGACTCAGCTTTGTCTAGACTATATCAGTACCATATACGTATGTAGCCTAACATAGATTGTAGTCTATAAGCCCCAAGTACCAAAGCTACAATAGCCTTACCCAATAATACACAGCAATAAAATAATTAATTTAGATTGTTTTACATCAAATCATATTTGCCAAGTTGATAATATTTTCCTATAAATTAGCCATAACATTTAGAGCAGGTGTGAACGGCCTAATCTAGAACTAAAACTACACACACTTTATCAGACTCTTTCATTTATACCGCCCAGTGAGTGACGTGTTACACGGATTCTATCTTATCAGAAGTGATTGACTTTTATAAACTGATGTTTTAGCTTGCCTGCATATGAATCTCCATGACAGCTTATGGTGGCAGCGGCTTATATTAGTAATGGAGAAGGTGGTGTAGCTTTTAATGAAGCTACAAGCCTTAGCAGCGGTTAGAGTAGTGAACGTTTGCTATGTCCCAGGCCAACTCTTCTTTACCACGGCACCAATGCTCTGACTCAGCGTAAAACAGCTAATGCGCTGCAGGACTGAGCAAGTAATCCTGGGATGTAGGAGGCAGTTCAAGTGTTGACACATATTCTGACTACTCATTTATAAAAAGGAAGAGATGAACCTCTGACAACCATGGAATGGTGGAAAATCCATTATTTATAACTTGGTCATTCAAAGTTAAGTTAGAAAAGCGAAGTAAGGGGCTTGCTTGAGGTTCCTACCAAGGAACCACCCACCACAGTCATAAGGAGCGACAAGAAGTGGAGAGTTGGCAAGGCAACTAGGCGAAAATAAGTTAAGGTAAACCAATCCAAATTCATTATTTTCTTGGTGTGTATTATTGAGGAGGCCTATTATGGCCTTGGTACTTGATACTTATATATAAACGACAGTTAGAGTTGAGTTGTATAGCTGTATGGCTGTATGGCTGTATGGCTGTATGGTACCGATATAGCTGTATGGTACCGATATAGCTGTATGGCTGTATGGCTGTATGGTACCGATATAGCTGTATGGTACCGATATAGCTGTATGGTACCGATATAGCTGTATGGTACCGATATAGTCTAGGCTGTGGACTCAGGGAAAAATTAACGTGTGATTTATGTTTTATATCTATGCAGAATTTATGTACATGCATATTTTAGGCTTGCAAGCATGAAAAGTGATAGTAGAATGTACAGAACATCATGGAATTGCATCGCTGTTATGTGGTTTTAGACATCGATTTGAGTAGACTGTAATTATAGATTATGGATGTACATTGAGGTGAATGACCAGTAATGTGAAGGATATATGTATGCATACTGCTAAGTCATTTGTGTGACCAGCATGTACGCGTAAATATTGAATCAGCATGCATTTCAGGCTGATAGTATAAGTCCCTGTTATTTATTTATGAGGCAGTTACAGATACTGTCTGCGCCTGGAAATCATTACAACTAGGCTAACCGAGCATGCTATCTCCCATGTTTAATCGGCGAATCTGGGCGGAGGTGGAATTCCGTAATTCAGCTCCACAGGAAGAGGTGGGGCAGCCGGCATATCGGACGGACATATTTCTTCAGACTCAGACTCATATTCAGTTATTTTCCATGGCAGAGCATTGGTTGTTATGTTATCCTGAGTACCTGGACTGGTCGCGCCTACAGAGGGAAAACTGACATGAAAAGAAAACTCCAATGCTTGTTGTACGATGATGACCGTGAATAGTTAACTGAAACGCGACACGATTTGAAGCACCTTTCAAGTAAATGGAGATCTTTGGTTCATTTCACATCATTTCACACCATAATATGAATGATTCTCACCAAACCAGTTCCAACTCATTTTACAGAACCTTGTTACTTGTGAGTTTTGCAAAAAGTTGATGGTTGTGACCAGAAGGCCATTCAACCTTATTTACTATATGTGTGAGTTGCCGTAAAGGCGAGATAGCGGTACACCCTTATATCACTGCGAGGAAGAAGAGCTCAGCTGCTATAGACTGCTTGATGGCTGATTGGAAGATTCTTGTGTAAGTTGAGCCCATCGTCATGTTTGGTCCCCCAATGCAATTTCTAGCTCTTACTACTCGCCTTAGTTATAAACACACATTGGGTGGGTATGAACTCCCCACATAAATGCAATATCTCCATCCAGCTCCCATACCGCTGGAGAACAACCTTCAGGCTTAGGCCTACTGCCCGTGTAGAATGATACAATGTAACATTAAAACCACCAACGGCAATGGCGACTTATCAGTCACATGCTGCCATAACATTCTCATATGATGGTTCAAAGGAAGCTTTTCTTTGGCCATCGACTCGTACTGGCCCTACAATGAACCAATGGGAGGACGCTGACAGGCAGGGCTGAGAAATTTTCTGTCTGGTAAGGTTGCCACGGGACTCTCGGTAGTGAATGTCTCACCTATCTCCCCCTGCTACCTCTCCAGGACAAGACTCAGGGTTAAAAGATCTATTAAATAATATTGTCAAGTGCTCGTCTGGAATGATAAAATAGAATAGCAAAAAGGCCAAAGTAATTAATCACTCACGTTTCAGCAAGACGTATGTTGATTCCTTTGTTGCTGCAGACGGATTTTGGATTTGCTTAGTCGGTACGTAATTGGTTTGGTCTTCGACTTGCCCTGGGACTATAATGAGACAAAGGTATGAAAATGATGCGCAACATGACTTTCTGACTGGACAGTGTGCCCATGGAGAATGCTACTTACTCTATGGCTGTGCGTTCTTCCAGTTATAGGCTCAATTCAAAGCTGGCGAAGGATCAATAATAATGTGTTGTCCCTACCTGAAGTAAATCAGTATTATGACCTATGCCCAATGATCAATTCACCTATTCTAGCATTTGCAAACAAAATATCTTGGATGCGGTACAGTTGCCTTTTCATGACTTAATTTTCCAAGGTTACCGTAGCTCTTTATCAGTACAGAAAAATTCATAAGCATTATTTATGAGTTGCTCAGTCAAGGTACTACCGCAGGGCAACCATTAGGTGTAGGAGATCAGCTAAATAAGATGGCTTAGAGTGGTGCCGAAGGGTAAAATCCAATAACAAAGAAAAAAAACATCGCAACTACTAATCACTCACATGGTGGCAAGTCATATGATGGTTGAGAAGGGACTTGTGTTGGCATGTAACTGCTTGAGTTCTCGACTGGCACTACAATGGTATAATGGAATAGAAACAACAAGCAGCATTAGAAGACTGTCTGAACAAACCTCAAGCATAAGAAATTTGGAAGCGATGTCAGCTCCAAATGTGTGGACATTGGTTTGAGCTTGTAAGGCCAAGACCCGTGCTATGAGGAGTCGTCTCCACATCTGGTTTATAAAGACCATTCCGGTGAGCATAGTATAGCATGGTGTATTGTCATCACATTGTAATCTCATACAGAATATATCCAGGCATCTCTGAGCTACATGGGTGGGGAGAGAATCGGAATGACTTGAATCTAAATACAATCAGTCCATATTGGCACAAATCATAGGTTTTATTTTAATGATACTTATCCCTGCCAGCCCTCATCACTTACCACGATGTCCCTTCACATTATAAAATATTTTAGAGCTTATATCAGCCAGGTAGCTGGGTCTAGATTGCTGGATCATGTCTAGAAAGAAATTTTTATAAGGGCATTGCTTCTATACTTATTTTGATTTTTTAATAATTTGGGTTGATTTTTCTCCTTTGAGTAAATTCTTCATTGCACTCATGGTGTCACTGGGTTCTGCTGTGAGTATCCTCCGATAATTCCTAGCTTCTACCGCTCTAGGACAACCAATATATTCAGGAGATCTACTAAATCGAATAGCCTAGAGTCATAAAAAACAATACAAAAATGAAAATAACTAAGGGTGACAGATACTCACAAGACGGCCTGTCATATGATGGTTTAGGAGAAGCTTTCTTTGGCATTTGGTTGTAGTCGTAGTCTGTTTGATCTCTGTTTCCTTTTTCTCCTACATTGGAATTTGAAGATTATGAGTTTGAGCAGCAATAAGGGGGTACACTGCCTGTTACCGTAGTCTGTATGGCCCATTTCTTGGCATGAGTCCCCCCCCTATGAGCATACCAAAGACAATAACTGTTAGTCTGGCACAACTCACCCTGGTCTTCCTGGCTGTCAGTGAAGTCGCTACCCCATGGATTTACTAAAACGAGCATTATAAAATTTATGTAACTCCTGATGAAAACAATCTTGATGAATCAAATGTCTATTTACATGAAAAGGGTGAAACTCAGCAACCACGTATGTGCGCGTATTTGTCTGATACGCGTCTTTTTTGATGATGTGACCGTGACTTCTCTCAATACGCTCGAGTATGCACTGAATTCAAATGATTGAAGTTTGACCGCGGCATGCACACTGACTGTTGACGGACCTTTTATAAGTCATTTAACGAAGCCAGCTTTCGCCATTGCATTTGGAAAACAATTACCAACCGATGTCAACTTTTATTTTCACCCACTGACATGTCATCGAAAGAATTATTAGTTGAGACCTGGCGTCTACGTTTGCTGTTGCCACCGATCAAAGATGAATTAATCCGCTAGTCAATGTTTCAGAATTGTGGTTCTTTTAGTTTCAGTTTGTGTAGACCACTACCTTGCCAAACTCAGTCATACTAACCTAAAGATAAGAACTTGCCACTTTTCGGCACTTGGGCCGAATGGCTGCTATAGGGGCCCTTAAAGGATTTAGGATTACAGACAAAGAAACCCATGGGTTGCTGAATCCGGGAAGGAATTTAGTAGACAACAGGGATTTAGGCGCGGATTCCCATTACTGCCTGTTAGAGGCCCAGCTCAAAGGGGCTTTACAAAAAGTATGTTGAGTGAAAAGTTTACGCGGCAAGAGCCTATCACCGAATTAGTACCACAGAATCACCAAACCACCAAAGATCCATGGCGTTTTCAACTTTCCCAATTATAGTTTGGAATGAATTTCTGTTCAATTCATTATCAAAATAAACTTCACTACAGGTCTACTCAGTCTCTCGTACCCCAGACCTTAATTCATTCTAATTCTTTCCGATCTCTCACTCATGTGTACGCGATAACTATTCCCCGTTCATTGAGTTGAATGCAAGAGCAGAAAACTCTGAGGGTGACAAGGCACTGGCTTGGTGAGCTTCATGCTTTAGTCTCAACTCTGGATCTAATAAAACCACTACGTGTTTGTACTTTTCCAGATAAAATATGGAAGCCAGGTACGAAGTGGTGGTTAGTTCACATCACAATCAGAGTCCCCCACCTTCAAATCCCGGTTTGGGTACCAATTTGTTATTTCACCCCAATGAGAGTTACTATGTAATATAAAGAAGGACCACCTGTAGGGGCACCTTCCATGGGCACACCACGTACATTACTGGGAAATGGCCTTTGGCTATGTGATGTTATCCATGGAGAAGGAAATGATCTCATCTTATGGCGCCCCTTTGGCCCATCGATATGCCCGAATTTCAAGCCCATCAGTTTCCCATGTGGAGCTGCCATACTCACCATTGTCGTCATAATCTTCTGGCTCATTGTAATCTTGCTGAGGTGGGGCACCATCATAGTTATACCCTGGATCATTGGGAGCTTTATCATCCTGGCGTCCCTGATCATAGTGTTTATCCTTTGCAGCCGAAACCTGAGCATAATGTTGATCTTCTACATTTTCTACAATTTCTCCTTGTGGACTTGGTCCATGGTTTTTAAATAGATAGCCCCATGCAGCTCGCTCCGGGTCACCACCAGCATACGCATTAGTTAAACTTGTCTCCAGTACCCTCACCCAGATCACTAAAATTACCTAAAACGAAATGTTACACGCGATTATTATCACAATTAGCAAGGGAGCTTCACAAAAACTTGCCACCACGTCCACCTGGCAACAAAGCCATGCTACCTTTCTCAATCTCTTTTGATACAAATGAAAATGTTGGTACAAGATTTTGTGAAGTCTCTTGTTGATGCAAAATGGTAATTGAGCCATGTTTCGGAAAGCCTCC
>Ga0224511_10000929_pt1 | contig 16147 bp, 19 predicted proteins | sample SF_May12_sed_USG_2_FD_169988 | JGI IMG/M metagenome (GOLD analysis project Ga0224511, IMG submission 169988) | Sediment microbial communities from San Francisco Bay, California, United States - SF_May12_sed_USGS_8_1 | ecosystem: Environmental > Aquatic > Marine > Sediment | place: USA...
GTAAGTCAGAGGACAGAGAAATTGCAGGTACCTCTGGCCCCCAGTGATAACGGATGTAAACCTGATCACAGTGAGTATGGGAAACACTGTGACCCAGTGCTTACCCTTCTCTGGCTCGGACTCAGAACCGTCACTGTCTGTCATTGTGCCGCTGCCTGAACCATCGGTCTCTGACCCCGATGCATCCCCTTCTCCATCATCCAGCTCTGGAGCATGTTTTGCCGCCTCATTAGCCGCCGATTCGACTGCCTTATCAAGGAAGGCCTCCAGCTCACTCTCAGAGTTCATTGTCGCGCCTACAAAGAACACACCCATCTTAACATCCGCCTACAGTGACAATTATTAACTGCATTAGGTACAAACAACACCCCAAAAAGTTTAAATAATCAAACCTTCAAAAAGCACACAAACACCAGCATGATCTCTGAGCATCGTACCTACATCTATTGAGTGAGGGCACCGTCGCTGCTTACTCGGCGTCAAGTTGTGCCAAACGCTGAAGGCTTATGACCTCACCTTTATCATTGAGGTAGGCCAGATAAGCGTACGGGTTATACGGCTGAGATTTGTCGCCTGTTGAAGAGACAGTGGCAGAGGCTGGCACTGCCGGGGGTGACCCACTCGGCTCAGGGACTCCGTTCGGTGCTGGTCTCGTCGGAGATAGCGCGTTGCCCTCAGATTTAGGAGACATGTGCTCTGCAGCCAGCTGGGTGGCGTCCACTGGTTTATCGTCATCCGCTGAGCCGGAAATCATCTTCTCAAAGTCTTCCCATTCCGACTGCAGAGCTGCAAACTTCTCATCTGTCTTCTCCTGTAAAGAACAGAAAACCACGGTCTGAGCGCAGGAGGTCCGTACAGGAGCTAATCGGAGAAAACAGCACGGGGCATGTTACATAATCAAAAAGGGGGAGACTTATTATATCTACGAATTTTTGAGAATATGTGGCCACTTGGTAGGCATTTCATTCATTTAGTGGAGTTTATATGGAATCGGTAGGCGGCCATAACTGAAAAATTCTACAATCTTAAATGATAAGCCAATGTTTTAATAATTTGACATCGCCAGTTAACACATCATAGCAGTTCATACCAACTATAGCAAATGTTTTAAAACATGCGAGGAAACCAGGATAGAGAGTAGCTAGATCTTGTATGAGCACTCCCGGATGAAGTTGCATCCTCCTTCCATGACTCCATTCCTGTTGCCTCTTGTGTCTTCTTATACTTACGTGGCATCTCACTCTTGTATCACGCCAGAGGCAGATGGTTCAGTCAACCATGTTTGGATAACTTCAGAATTTAAAGCAAAAACATGCTAAAGGTGGGAATACAACGGCACGGGCCAGAGTAGAGTCTGCCCGGTGTGGGGCCATCACTGTACAGCGTACAGGGCCACGTGAGTGGAGCTATTGCACCCGGTATGTTGGTGAACGAACCCTACAGTGACCAATTTTCACCTATCATTGGGTATTGACCATTGATCGGGAATCTTCCAGTTGAAACGAGTTGTGCGAATTGTACTACAAATACGCCTACACTACGTCTACACAGGCTGCTTATTGTATCATGTATGTAGGCTACTACTACTACTACTACTACTAGAACTAATGGACTGCTACTAGCCGATTTGTTTGGGTTTTTACTTGTAGTTACTCCCATACTATCAGTTACTTACAATTTCCAATAATAAATAAGTTGTAACCCAATTAAAATAATTAAATTAGTTATTTAGTAAATAACTAGCATTACCATTACTATTAAAGTATTACTAATACTATTAGTAGTAACTAGTAAGTAAATAAAATAAGTAATGCTTCCAGTTCCAGCCTAGGAAATCCTATCGAAAGTCGAAACCTCCGAGAATCTTCGGTAACTCAAAACTGATTTCCAACAACCGCTAGTTTCATTACAGCGAGAGCTGAAGCTGAATCGGTGATTGGTTTTGATCTGTCACTGTTTGTGTCAATGTGTGTCATTGTCGTGACCACGGTGAATGGCGATGCCGCGCAACAATCCAACATATTGATATTCTGTTTTGTAAGGTTTTTTCAGAGGAAATTGTAAGCTTGAAATCAAAAACGCTACTACCGTATGCGCTATATTACAAGTTAACCTCTCATTCACGTTACCTCCACAACAGACTCTTCGTTCGGCGTATCTTCGTCACTTTCTGTATATTTTGCAATTTTCGCTAAACTTTCCATAATGGCGACTGTAGAAGCCTCGGAGGGGAATGTTAGAGCCATGTGACGTCATGAAATTACCCGTCCGAGAGAAAGAAGACAACCCTATGGGCTAACCGCAAATATTCCACTCATCCGTCGGGTACAAATGTACAACGCGATATATAGACTATAGAGTTTGGGTTACGGCACGGAAGATCCTGTCGAGCTGATAAACATAATAATCGCTACAGTAAGATTTGAGAACCTAGGCATATTTTGAGAAGCAAACTGTTTTGACACACCGGGTAGTCATATAAGCAGCTGCTCCTGTTCACATTATCAACTCATTTGTCCAGCCACCCATCAGACATATATACATATGTACATGGTTGGCAGATAGAGCACATATAAGATTTTGAAACGCAGAAACACGCTGATATTACATTCACCTGATTACAGTAATTTACTTAAAACAGATTTTTCAAGGTCATTGTCCTTAGTACATTTCGATCACATTACTAATATATGTGGTATAATAACTGTGATGTGTAGTACAGCGATCAGTTGCATTAACTTGATTACTTCCTCACAGTGTGTTATTATATACCATTTCAGTTCCATATGCAGTTATGTGATGAGTAGTGGTTAAGGCATTTCTGACATTATAGTAGCTTGTGGGCTCACAACTGTGAGGACCTGGGTTTAAATCCTGGTCATGGTGGGCTCCAGTTGTTAGCATGAGCTCCTCACCTCATCCCTAGCGCAAAAGAAAACAAGTCTTAATACGAGGTGAAGCGTTGATACTGACCCGCTCAAGGTGTTACATGCTAAGCTGTAGGTAAAAAACAAGTATCCAACCAGTCAGCTTCACAAACGCGGTGATGGCATCATACAACATAAAAAGTGGCTTGCCATTCATATAGCTAGCTGTCTTCAGGCACTGGGGATGCAAACCGGTACAACTCAAGGCCAATTCCAAGCCTAAACAAAGGAGGAGGATGTATAATCCTCAAGCAGAGAATACAATTGCAAATTTCCCATGACTGCTTCTCAGGCAGACTTCCAATTCGGACATCAGTAGACCCGTCACTCACCAACAGATCATTGACAATCAACTAGCAATAATTTCTGAGCTCCTATCAAATTAAATCCGTGTAATCAGGAAACCACTGGAAACTGAAATATTCAATTTAATCTCATTATTGAAGTAGACTTAGCGCTTCTCTATATGCTGCGAATCTGTGATTCACAGACTTTTCAAATGGAAAATGGAGCGAGTTTTTATCTCATATCATTTTCCTCAACCTTGATATGGACTTGGGCCCTTTTGAACTTTGTGCCATACAAACTGTGTGATCTTATGTAGACTTTCTCTGGGCAATCATTTTGCATTTTGCTCCTCTAAAAACAAATTAATAAAACAACAATGAATGTCACTTGAGCATAATATTTTATAAATACCCCATCCGCCGGATTATCACGTGGAAATTTCCTTATCTGGACATACAACATGTATACATCCATATGTATGCCTAACCAACATGTATGCATCCATATGTATGCCTAACCAACACGTATACATCCATATGTATGCCTAACCAACATGTATGCATCCATATGTATGCCTAACCAACATGGTGGCAACTTTGATAAAAATCATAACTTTTTTATGTAAATCAGGCTTAGGATATTAAGAACTTCCTACACACTGACAAAAACTTTTCAGGACAGGGATTCCCGGGACAAAAACCGGTATGAACAAGCCACAAAAATTAATTGTTGACCGGAATTTTTAACATACGCGGTAGGTAAACACAAGGCAGTAAGCGCGCGTCAGAATAATCAAAGAGACAGCTTACAGACGTCAGTGGTAAAGGGTATTCTACTGGGGCCGGCATCTTAGGCTTGTTGTGTTTGGAGGCCAATGAGAGCGGTGACTCAGGGGACCAGAGATGGAGCGGCAGATCTTCTTAATTCGGTATTTATGGTATAGGACAGGACAGCCTACTAACCACACTCAGAGAATGATTCATATAGCAATATGCATATCCGTGATTGAGGGAAATACGACTATTGACATATGTCTATGGCGTGGGACGGTGTAAGAACACTGTTGCTGCCAACCTGTTGGAAGATAGGTTGACAAATATGATTGCGCAGCAGTTTTGTCATCTTTGTGACCGATATATCCCCTAGGTTTTAGCCTGGACTGTCTACTGGATTCTGTTTCTGGTGCCTGCCTTTGTTTGACTATAAATAGAATCTCTGATAGTCATGGATATTAATGTAAGAAAGACCCATGCGTAACCTAAGTTATCCGTGTAAAATATGTTCTTTTAATACAAAAATAAATACAAAGATTCGGCTACTTGCTAACCTGTGCCAAGGAACAACTTCGTTGCATAGTGAAGACCTGTTCATAGAAATGAAAGTCAAATAAGTTGAACTACATTAATTTTCACACCTCAGTGTAGTTCACTACAAAGCCCCAAGCCAAGTGGTGGTTCATTTCTCCATTATAACCAAACTATCAATACTACTCCTATATGACATTCATGGAATATTGGATAGATTTAGCAGCATTCGGTTATGGTTGCCTCAATGATTTTGGTTTATATCTGTCATTCCATATTACGCACAAAATTAACAAGCAATGTCAAAACCAAGAACCTTTAAAAATACAAATTATCATGATAGTTTAGTCAAGTGCTTCGGTCTCACCTATAAACAGAGAAATGTACCGATCCTGTAAATGACCCAGAATAAAACCTTATCTGAGATACACCTTGTCGTGAGTCTTTTATTCTGGATTTGTTTTGCATATCAGGTGACCGCATGCAACCGGAATGTTTCTGGCCCACCTCAGCCTCAGTCAGCAAGAATATCTGAACCTGAACAAGAACCTGGCCTACTCATCTCATTTATGAGACTGCAATGAAACAAGAATTCTAGAACAAGCTCACTGGTTAAAATAAAGCCGGATGGCATCACTATAAGCCAACGATTAGTTTTCATGATGATCCTTGGTGTATCCCATCTGTCCCAGAGCAGAGTGGGCATCCTCTAGATGACAAAAAGATCCAGACTCAATGAGCTAGGGTGGACTAATATAATTCAGAAACAGTAGCATCACTGGGAGCTGGACCACAAAATTCTGGTCCTAATCCCAGTGTGTTATCCGCAAAACCACTGCTTCAGAGTTTCAGCCGATAGCATTGTATGCCAGAGATCCCTCCCCCACAGACTATCTCTTGTAAAACCAATGGTCTTCCCCTCTCGTGCACAGCTATACAGAAGACCAGTTTTTGAAGATGCCTCAGTGTGGTGAGGCATCCAGACTCAGTACTGCAGTGCCTGAAGATAGTAAGGATCAATGATAGAAGATTGGCATTTTCCTTGAAACTATCTACTAATTGGTGGATTTACCAGTTTCATTGAATAAAAGTCTATTTTGTTTGTCATTACCTATCATCATTGCTCTATACGATGTAATCCATTATGTGTAGCTGTACTGGGCAGAAAAGTGCCCCTAGGTACACATTATAGAAAAAAACCTGAGCATTCGATAAGAAGTTCTTATCATCAAACCTAGCTTTGGACTTGTATAAAAGGATGATAATCTTTCAATTTAAAAGTCCAATGTTGAAAATAAGTTTCAGTCAATATTCATATAATCACAATACTCACTGATCGATGTTTTGGTTACGCGGATTCCTTTAAATTGAGGCCTGATGTTACACATATACCTGGAGATTTGTTTCCTGTATATTCAGGCTGTGAGGCCCGTTGATTTGATAGTTTTTCTCCGTTGAGATAGATTTTTGTTTCGTGGAATACCCAATAGACACCACGAAAACGATGAATGATGTGCATATATTATCAGTAAGGAATTTGTTGATGTATTAAAGGTCTCCTAGATGAAACGTACATCCTATTATAATATTCCCGAGAGGTCTTTAATGGCTTCTTCAGTAGTGATGAAACACCATAAAAAGTCATCACAGCATTTCATGTTAGTAACCAAAGGTATTGGTATTGGCGTGAGTGAATGGAAATACGCTAAAATGATGTTTAGTGAAGGGTATCACATTGAACAGCGACTTTAAAGGGAGGCCCTTATTTAGAGGAGGGAGAGTCAGTCACACTCCCATTAAGGTTAAGTTACCGCCACTTTATACAGAAAGCAATATTTCTCATTGGGTTGATTGCTCTGTAGTTGATTGTGATAGTAGATTGTGACATGAGTATGTATTCATATTTAAATTACCGAGATCACGCTGCATTTTCCCGCATTTGCTCATCTTGGAATATGGTGGTGCAGCTTTCAAAGAAGCCACAAGGCCTGATGAAGCGTTGAATGGATTAATATTTCTCTCATTTGCCTAGAGCATTTCTCAAGTTTCTACTAATTATCAATCACAATCTGTTCTAGTGAATCTTCTAAAGACATGCTCCGTTTGCCCACTAGAGCTATGACTGTCTTAAAGTTTAAAATGTCAATGTCCTACTCACACATTTCCTCTCTCAGTTGGAGAAGAGTTGGAGGTCAGCCTAAAGCGTAAATTCCGGTTCTGTAATGTGTATGCAAGCTGGGTACCTTGAACTTGCTGCATATAATTCCCTCCATAATTACCAACTCAATATGTCACCAGCAAGACGAGATCATCTGACTTTTGATTTTAGTTTCTAGGGTGGTCCGCGCTATGACTCATGAAGGGGGAATGGTTGGGCCTGCTCTCTGTTTACTGCTGTGATTCAATTCTGACCAGGCAGGGAGAGCAAAGTGTTCCAAACTAGGAGTTTAACCAGGCACAGTGGGTGATACCCACAAGTAATTCCTAGTCTAATAACAGAGAAATGAGAATATTATAGAGATTGATAGCTTTATTCCGAATTTCATCCAAAAAACGACTGAAGAGATCAACGATAGAAGGCCTACATGTATTATCATTTAGAGAACTCACTCAACAGTCATTGTGCATGAGTTCCAACAACAAATAAGATCCCTAATGGTCAACGAGTTCACTTACTCATCCAAAAAAATGCTTTCTTTTCTCTTCATCTAGAGAAAATTCCGGAAGTTCATCCAATTCGAGGCTACTCCTTTTTCCGAAGAAATGCTTCATGCCTCCGCGTTTCATCACATCATCTGCCAATGTTCTCTTGCCGAAGTAATGTCCGCGTTTATACTCGAGATAAGGCTCAACGGGTCTGGGCTCAGCGAAACCGAACGGTACTTCCACGGGGAAATCGTTCTCTTCAGAGGCAGGAATGGGGGAACTGTAGAGATGCAGAGCTCCGACACACAGCAGTAGAGAGTAGATTATCGCTAGGTGACTATACATTGTGAGTCTGCAACAAAGTAGTGCATTATTTACGCGTATCACAGGAAAAAAGCTCTGATATATTGCTTACATAATTATGTACTTTGCATTATCCAACCATATTTTATTTTATTAACCTGGTCAGTTGGCCATCCTGGACCTCCAAAGCCTGGGCCTTGTTTTGGAGCAGTATAGGAATGTATAAGGATCTCAAGCTCACGACCTCGCCCAGAATTATGTGATCACAACTTCATTGTTATAGCCCCTATTTGTCATCCTACTTTATTTGGTCATATCATAAAATGAAGCGATGTTATTTCCTTGACACCATCTTCACCGACAACCATTCTACCATTAATGACAAAACTAAACCAAAAAGAAGACCACACCGGCACACCGTATCCCAGTACAATGATTAGCCACACTTCCAGTATTCAATATCTCCAGTATACTCATATAATAGTTTTGCATGTATCCATGTATGTTTACAGTACGTATGCTCTACTTACCAAATCTGATGAGCAGTTTGATATAAGTATCCAGGCAAATGAATGATGCTTTTGTCAAAGCACCTGGAGTTTATATGCAAAACTCGCGACATGTATTGGAAAATAATCGACCAATCACGATCCGCCTCTAACAACCCGCTGTTTCTGAGTATAAACAGTAGGTGTACCATCCCACCTACTTTTGCTGACAGCAATACCGAAAGCCTGTTTAGGAAATATATGTCACCAAATTACACAATTAAACCACACAAATGCTCTGGTGAATCACTGAGAGACGTGTGGGTTTTCTCGCGACAGAATCGCTAGAGTGGAAGAGTTTCCTTTGCCACACATGGTTTCGTTCCTCAAGCCATCCTACCAGTCTCCCCTCAGGTTTATTGAGAAGGGCATCCTTATATTTATGAAAACAGTAAGTGGTTTAAATTTCACCTATCTCATTTTATTTTTATTTAGGTCGAAATGATTGATGTTTATCTAATATATATATGTGATGGGAGTAGTTAATGGGATATGTTTAAACGCCCGTCACCTGGTTCAATATGTGACATATCTTTCCATCAAATAAAACTACTTCATGTGAAACTGCAGTTGCCGTTGACGTTGCCAAAAGGTATATCTGCTTCACTGGTCCTTGGATTGAAATTTTCCCTAGATTGAGATGCCACTATATATCATTATATAGCGGCTATGTGGCAGTCATGATATATATTGCTCTAAGTGCTGATTGACTATAACTCCGAGTGTTCTTGACTGTATTTTTTCCTTTATATGATATTCATCTAGTGATCACTAGTTAGAATTCAAGGTCAACGCGGTAATTAAAACATCACTTGACTATTAATTGTTTTTTCTTTATGGCTTTAGTTTATGGATAGAGAGAGAGTCAGAATGATATGAATTCACACGGAGTTTCTGTGATGAGTTATTGACCAATGACACAATGATGAGAGATTTCACACAATTCGTGGGACCAGGAATCTACAGTCACATCTACCAAGGTCACACCATCATTTCATCATCGCAGTGAGTAAGCAATCCCATGATCAAAATTCATACCATCAGTTATATTCAGCGTCTGAACCCAGGTGAGAGCTTTACCAAGTCAAACCGAATCATTCTGTAAGATTTTTATTTTGTATTTTATATTTAGAACAGACTCTGTATTTGAACAGTGTGCACAAAAAAATATTCATATAATGAAATGATTGACTCTGACTGCAAAACCAAAATAAAGTAAGTGATCACTATCATCTTGAGCACAGCATGAAAATAACACCACCCGAGTAATTTCTTTACAATAACTTATCAAACAGCATACAATTCATTCACACCACCCGCACAATCATTCATATTCATACACACTAGATGGACTGGAACTTAAACCATTTGGTCTATAATAACACATGCATTCATATGTCAAACACTCGGCAACACTTTCATTTGAGCAGTCAGTTCAGATGCTTCAGTCATACCAGACGGCGGCCATCGGACGGAGAGGATAAGGTGAGGAGTACACGCGATCGAGCGGAAATCCATGGACGGAATGGATAAGGACTCTAAGCTAGCTCTGCGGGGGAATGACACTAAATAATTACAAATAAACTATGTATAGAAAATATTTAAATACTATATATAATAATATATATACATATTGTAATATGTTTATAGAATCCAAAACGGCTAATAAATTATCTGAAAAAATATCAACAGAAGATAATTGGCTATGAGCGGATTGCTGAGAGTGGTTCGTAGGTTCGAGCAGACATGCTGTAATAGTCATTCTCGCGCAAAACCGACTCAATGACCTGGTTAAGCTGTTCGTACGAGATCCCGGCTGACACATCACATGTTTCCAACTCACCTGGAAGAGAAAGGTGACAATGTCATGGTCGCAGTCAAGTTATATGTGTATGGGTCATTGTCAGCCTCAAAAATTGGTAATTCTAGAGATGGAATGAATGAATAACACCAATATGCCAATGGTTTTTGTCAAGCACTTTCCATGCCCAATTCCATGAGATCATCTAGAGAACAGCATAGGGGAATTTACTGTTTATCACCTATAGCTCTACATTACATTGATTTTGCCTAAGTCCGGACTCCTACTGTGACAGAACTCCTGGAGAACGATGAGGGAGGAGGGGGTAGTGCCTGGGTACTCACTCTCGTGCTCCAAGCTGGTCGGCAGGTTGTTGTTTCTGTCTTGCGGAGGTTTAGTAGCACCAGTTAGTTCCAGATTCCCGAAGTTGATATCTATGATATCCGTGGAGCCGCTTGACAGTTTCTTCAGCTCTGTCTTCAGGTGAGCCGTATTTGTGTTACGCGTGAATAACGCTCGTCTGAACTTATCAATCGCCGATCGTTTCGGGTTATATTTTAGCTCCGGTGGCAGATGGCTGATGTACATCACCTTATGAAGCGTGTTAAGAATCGGCTGAATTGGATCACTTATCTGTCTCACTTTACGCGGCGATATTGTGACAGTGGTAGCACCGGTACTTCCTACAACAGAGCATACATACTGAATTTATGAGGGCGAGGATAGACAACTCTACATTATCGGATGCAATAGACTGCGGCTGTCTTCTTCGAGGCAGGGATATTTGAGTACACGCCTTGATTATTGAGAGTGTTGTGGTTCTCATACCTGGCCTGCCCTTTCCTCCACTGCGTTGACGCTTAGTCTCCCTGACTGGGCTGCTCAAGCTTCGCTGGAAGGGTATTGCTGATTGGTTAGCCTTGCTGACATCGTGATTTGGCGACGGCTCACCTGCTGAGTTGAACCCGGAGTCACGTGGGCCTTTACCACTCACTGTAAAATAGCATTAGATCAAATAATGTGGACCACCTACACTCAGAAACATATGCATATACATGGGTTGATTTCCCTGACACTGTAATGGGGTTACTATGGGTGGGTATATCCTTACGTGGTATCTCGACAACCAGACTCTCCCGGAAGTCAAGGCGTTTGCAGTGAGGTCCCGTCGGTTTCGGGGGCAGTGCGGCTCGTAGTGAGGAAGCGCTGCCACTGCTGTCACTGCTCGATGGCTCATCATCATCGCCAATAGCAGCGGTGAGAATAGTTCTGTCTGGTTCATAGCCCGGTGACAGCGTGCTGGCCATGCTATTCTGGGAGTTTGCCAACTTATCGTAACGCTCCTGGTTCGCTAGGAAGAGTTTCTGGTAGCTCTGTCGGTAATTGTTAGCTTTACTGAAATGTTTTTGGGTTCGCTGTCGTTCCTTCTCTAATCTACGTTCGAGTTTCACTTGGCGAGATCGCACGGTCTCTGTGTGCTCCATCAGCTCCTCAGCAATAAACGCTGCCACACCAACAATATCTGGGCGGTACTTCGGGTCGACAGTCAAACATCTGCAGTCAAAAACCGGTGAATCAGCCTCGCTCATCCAACACAAGGCACATAACCAAAGTCAATCGCTGGAATGTAGTATGTCATCATCTGGTGACACGAAGGTCACCAAATCAACTAGCAACATGCACTTGATATACCAGCGCGATATAAGCGTATTATAAGTGGATACTTTTGGTGACAAATCACCGGCAAAGCTACAGCATAACTTCAAAGTCATAATCGGTTGAAGGACAAGGTTTTCCCCCCAACCCCGAGCAACTGTTTACCTTTTGATAGTATTGCTTATCTTCTGGCTGTAGAGCCCCTCTTTCAGCGGCGTGTATTCACCCCCCACTATGCAGTTGACCAGCGCCAGCATGTTGCTGGTTTGGAATGGCGGTGCGAGTGCGCACATCTGGTAGAGGATGCAGCCCACTGTCCAGACATCAGCCTTCTCTCCGTAAGGGTGGGTCTGCAGAACCTCAGGACTGCAGTACAGAATCGTTCCAACGCATGACTTCATATAGCCTTCCTCCCCCGTCTGTTTGTGCTTGGCTAAACCAAAATCGGCTAAAACAGACAGAATAAGGAAGCTGATAACTTGGTGTGGTCTTCTTATCCCAAATCCAACATTCTCACAGCATCAGCTGGCAGAAACAAGCTCCCGGGTGTGAACAAGTTCTGGTGGGAGCGATGCATGTCATCAGCGAGATGTTACCAACACCCTTTTAGTTACTACTACTGCAATGTGGGTTCCGAAATCTGTTTCTGTTGTTAAATATGTTAGCCTCAAGATACCAAAATATCATGCACCTGTTAAGCACCTATTAATTGCCCTCGGGGAGGGTAGCACCAGTATTTGACTCACTTATTGTGACCTTATCATTCTCCCCCAGCATAATGTTATTTGGGCTGAGATCCCTGTGCACTATATGCTTCTCCTTATGTAGATATCTCAGTGCCAGCGTGATCTGAATGAAAATATCCCACACGCGAGCTTCGCTGAATCGCTCCGACTTCTCCTTTAGCGAACTGAAATGCTCGCTCAGCGGGGCTCCCTCGATCAGCTCCATGACGATGCATAGTTTAGATTTCTCTGTGAAAAGCAAAAACTCCAGTGAGAATGACATTTAAGGAAATGACAGCACGCTGCAGGGAGAGTGGGGGGGAGTAATATATGGCGCGCAGGACATTATTACTAGTATCACTGCTCACCGGGTAAGAAGATCCTGCAATATTTGACAATGTTGGGATGTTTGAGCTGCTCTTTGATGATATTGATCTCACTAATTATCTCCCCTGTGCTTTTCTCTTTGTCTCGACTTCCTTTATTGCCTAATATGGCATTCAGATTCACCTGGAAAGTTAGAGTGGACCAGATGTTAACTAGGCGTTCGCAGCATCCTCAAACCGGTTGTTGGTCCACCTCTGACATTTTTACACACCACATGCCAGGTGACGTCCAGACTAAAAAGACAACTTGGCAATCATAAAAACATTAAAAATTATCCGTCATACGGCGAATACTCGGAGTTTATTCCGGTCTGCTGAGAATGATTTGCTCGCCATGACGCACAGGAAGTATTGACCAAGCGTCGCAAGTACAACTGCACCCAGCACTCACTGGTGTGATGGTTGTAAGCTGATTAACTCTTATTACATATCTACCTGTCATCTACCTATCTACCTATCATCTACCTATCTACCTATCATCTCAACCCCGTCAGATGATGGTTATCCAGCTAATCTTTCTTACCTCTTTCAAGGCGTAGTAAGTCTGTCCCTGCTCTCGCTTGCGTACTTTATAAACGCTGCCAAATGATCCCGAGCCAAGCAACTCCAGCAATGCGTAGTCCTCGATATACTCGCTGACTTGTCGCTGTTGGTTCATGTTGCACACGTTCTCCCGTAATGTCTCCAAGTCAGCCACCTGTGCGCGATAATTGAGAATTTTCACTGAGAAACATTCGGTGTTCAGCTTATTCTGGAGTCGTCATGCCTGCTTATCGCTAGTAATCTTTAGATCTGGTTAACTATCATCTGAATAGTTTACGTCCCAAGGAAAACACTGAATGATACTAACATGGACTCATCCAAATAAGAGAGAGGATATCTCTAAGGGTATATTAGATAGTAATACAGGTACGGGGGGGGGGGGCGGGTAAACAACATCACTTCACAATTCCTGGAATTGCCGAGCTCACTTAGTCACATCTAGGTAGCAGGAGGTAGGAATTGGTATGGGTCCAGGTAGATTTGACTGGCCTGACAGTGTGCTTGCACTCACCGGCAGCGCCTGCAGCTTATCCACGATACTCTGGTATTTCTCTATCGTGTGATCATAGTGACCCACATCCACAAACTGGGAGAAAATAGCGGGGACATTTTGGAACATTCTCTGCAGCATGCGACGATTCCTCTCCATGCTGAACAGGAAGCGTAGCGTTCTCAACGCGTTCTTCTGCAAGGTCAAATTCTAGGGTCATGGTTACTGATGATCCCACTCTCTGGCAATAAGGTGAAATCAAACAGAAGGGACTTTGATAGCAAACAGCAAAGGCATGGGTTTCTATATATCCAGGGGTGATTGCACAGATTAGTTACCCCACCACCTAAAGGGACAGCAGGTTTATGAAATTTGCCATAAATCGGTGTTTCATATACCAATAAGGCCTTTTTTATCATCTGATTTGGCAGATGGGTTGGTGTATAAATGTCTCACTGGTATTTTAAGACCATAGCCACGCTCTAATACATGGGAGTATAGACGAGAGAGGAAAACTCTTCATTACCATGTGTCTGATACAAAAACCAATGCTAGAATGCGTATGGAATTCAAATCAGCTTCAGTTGAGTCAAATACAGCTACAGCGTTTCGGTGACATGTCCCTGAGCAGTCATGCTACTGATGTCCTCAGGTATTTTTATAAATCCGGGATTGACCAGTGGTGGTGGTGGTTTTTCCACAGTAGTAGAATTGGAGGCGGTAGGGTACCTGTAAGGTTTCTGTTGCCTTGGACTCTGTGCTGTCAGGCAGAATAAGCATGCCTATTACGTAAGCTCCATTATTGCTGATTATCTGGTGAGAGTTGTGATCATTTCGTATGAGCTCTGTCAGCGCGGCGCAGCACGCTGACTTCATTTGGCACACCTACAGCAAAAATACGACAGTTACAACATGATTGTGGAAAGAGAACTCTTGCCATCCCAGCACAAGGCTGTTTAGAAGGTTACTACAGAGATCGAATCATTTTGCTTTGCCTTCTATTTAAAGTTGAGATTGAATTGTTGTTCAAATCGTAATGGGGGATCTAAGTAACTAAACTGTGTTTCACCAGAATTTACCTTACTAGCCAGTTATTTACATCACGGGTATGTAGTTATGGCTACCAGTCATACTTCTTTCGCCATGTTTGAGGTCATCATTAATGGCTGTAAATTTATGAAACGACCCAAGTCAAGGGGGCGACGTGTATTTACCTCCTCGTGGTCTGTGTCCTTGGGAGGTTCAGTGAAGGATTCGGTTCGGCAGGCGAGAGTGGCAGAGGCGGGGGCAGTCACATCTGCTTCATTTGAGTATTTCCTATCCCTACAAAATGACCGGAATCAAAACAAGAATGCACAACTCCTTATATGTAGCTGATAGTATGTCGGGGATGTATGGCTTTTAGGAATCAGAGTAGCATTGCCTAAAGCCCAGTTGCACGCGAGAATGATTTAATTCCATTCATGGCTTTATTATACTCTGATCACTGACAGATTAGCCAATCCAACAACCCTATCTCTGCCATCTAAATGGATGTGAGGCAAATGCGCGCAACAAAATGCGCTGATTACGTCTTATCCTGCCGTGGCTGGACATAATGACACTTCCTAATGGCGGATACGTCTGTCTCTCTTAGGGCTCTACTTCACAATTCAAGCTAAAAAAATCAATTACAACTGCCCAAGGGCTCTGTCGAAACTGACAATATTCCCTGAAAATAAGCTTCTTCAAACAGGAGATGGATTGCATTCACTGCTGACTCTTCCCTGAGACGTTTGTTATTGCAAAAAAACCTTAAAACTGCAAAGCCCCACAATAATGCACAATTAATATAATCTATGGTAATGGATTACATACTGAAGAAGGTTGATAAGAATTGGAATGACTCCTTGCTGCCTGAGGTCATTGGAAGTGTCTTGGTCATCAGCCAGCTGCACAATACACCAGACGACGTGTCTTAGTAACTTTAAATCCCGTCCGTTCAGCAAACTATAACAAGGAAACTCACACTGAGACAAAACCATACTGTGAACCACTGGCTTGGTAGGTATTACAAACGGGCTTAATGGATGGCACACTAAGCACCTGATTTGGTTGCTAGTTTTGATACTACCTATTTGTCATTTCACTCGTCGAATTTGTGTCATTTCACTCGTCGAATTTGGACGGCAGTGGTAAATAAGGAAGGCTCAACCTACTCAGCCTACCTGCCTCTAGGTAGCGATGCTATCCATGGCAAAAAAACCGCCATATCTTATACAACCCATGATGAGATCAAACACATCAAGGACATTGTGATCACCGGCCTTTCTTTTCAGTCACCCAGAGAATCACAGGATAACTGCACTCAATGGTGCACTGAGCACCTGAGCGCCTCTGTCTACTAAACGCATATACCAATCAAAATAAAAACATCCTACAGGGCTATTGCTCCCAAACGAGCTTTATCCCCTGCTTCTGAATCACACATAGGCATGGATTCAAATTCCCCATAGGACCAGTTACAGGTGTCACGATTCAGGTAATCATT
>Ga0224511_10000930_pt1 | contig 16146 bp, 8 predicted proteins | sample SF_May12_sed_USG_2_FD_169988 | JGI IMG/M metagenome (GOLD analysis project Ga0224511, IMG submission 169988) | Sediment microbial communities from San Francisco Bay, California, United States - SF_May12_sed_USGS_8_1 | ecosystem: Environmental > Aquatic > Marine > Sediment | place: USA...
TTGTATTAGGTGTATATTTAGTTAATAAGATACTTATACTATAGAACATGTTAATAGTTTCTCTAATTACATTCGCTTCTCGTAGAGATGTCTAGACGCATTTGATTATCATACGAATGCTTTGCAAAACGTATTTGTTTATGAATATAATTGCACTGCGGTGTCAATTGTATGATCTTCAGTTCATATGTTGCTGTTAAGAGTTTCAAAATACATTTACAAAGTGCCTTTCTCGACTCAAGACATATATTTTCACGTGTTGTGTGAAATGGAAATTCGATATTTTACGTTGTGAACTGCGTCTACGTAACTTAGCTATCGGTATCCGGTAATTTGTTATTTACTATCACAAGTTGTAACAAGAGTTGCGTGTGTCGGTGTTCATTTGTTGATAAATAATAATATTCTTAAAAATCTAAAATAATTAACGGTGATTCGAATTGCGTAGAAATATTATAAGATACATTTTTACGTAAAAACATATCATCAGTACTTATTACGTCTCAGTCAGAAAATTTTGCCGGGAACATTGTGATTAGGTTAACTAGCTGTCGTTTCTTAAACAGTCAACTTAAAAGCAAAAACCACATGAAGAACTTCGCCTTCCTTCTTTTAAAATCTTCAAATGTATTTGAAATAATATGGTGGCATTCTGACATCACAAGTTTATCGAAGACGTTATTGGTTGTGACACACTGGTCAATGCAAACTACATTAGGTTGGTGTCTGCTTTGTAACATTGTTGTAATTAGGTCTAGATTGGTAAGTGGACCGATAATGTTTTAGGATTGTGTTTACAAAACTAGTATTGACATATTGACATATATATTTTTACTCCTATGCCTAAATAATTATATTTACCACATACAGTGTGTATTTTCTATTGCTAGTCAGTAACTACAGTAACGTAAATTCCTAGTCCTTTCCAGCTGTCCTTGTTTTATACATATGAATATAATTCAAATATTTTCTGAAAAAAAAAGCTACATTTTGGTTAGTATCCCCTGCTGTGTGCTTCCTTTCAAACTTGAACAAACCCAGAGGCAAACTATTTAAATATCCCTTGTTACATGTATGACTTCTTTTTTCTCAAAATGTGAATGACGCACTTTAGAAAGAACATTTTCTAAATAAGGAAGTCGTGACTAGCCTTCGCTTGTTTATGCGAATATTCTTTTGTTTGAAGACTAATTTCACATATTTAAATTATATTCTCTTTCAATTTCAGTAAAGTACATGGCCGTTTCCGTTTATTATGCTTTTAGTTTAACCAATATTTACTAAACAATATATACATTGTACAAATAATACATATTGCACAGTTCATGAAAACAATTATATAACATGGTTTGACAGTAACACATGTGACAAATGTAAAAAAACAGAAGTATTGCTTAGAATTGAGAAGGAAGCTTAAAGCTTATACTATGTCTCGCTTCTTTCTGAAATTCATACTGCAAAGTCGGTTATTTCTTTTCGAAATAAATCGTTATCAATTTCTCCTACATACATTGAAATAGTGTTTATTGTTTTTGGATGGAAAGCACTCGTTTGGGGACTGCCGTATAATTGCCAATTTGAAATACACGTATTTAACTGAACACACGTACATGTATGTTGCAATAAAAATAACGTTATTTTATAATTGCTTGTTATACTATTTTTCTTAAAAACAACAAGATATATAAATCGAATAGCACAACCGCTACAACCTTGTATCAAGTCAGTACTCATGTCGTGTAGTGGTTTTACGTTAAATACTCAATTATATGCAATGTACGTCTACATGCTACAACGCCTAAACCAGAAATGCTGCACTGGTGTAGCAAATAGCGTCGATAAATACAAACTGGTGAACTAACAACATTCTCTTAAGAATGTCAACCAAAAAACATTAAAATTGATTTTCACACACACACACACACGATTTTATCATTAATAAACATTCTAAACCAATTGGATTATTCCTTTAAGACTTTCATCTCCCTAAAATGCAAATAATAGTATTCTGGTTTTTAACTTTGAAACAAGCATATCTGTGCAATGTTTAGCTTTAATGAAATCAGCCACTTTGAACAACTGACAAAACAATGAGGTGTAGCTAAAGAATCAAATAAAACATACAATTGTAAACCAAGACAACGAACATCAGAAAACATGTCATAAGCTCTCTTGTCGGATTTTTTTGTAAGGGATCGAATTTGTAGACGTTTCGAACAGATTTGCTTTGATACATTGTTGTCGTCTTAGACTGTACCTGATTCATGTTTGCCTTGTATATTATGTCTACAATAATTACCGACATTGTCGAACATATTAATATTGCGATTTACATTATTGTTTAGGCATATAATTTGTAACGTCTGTATTTTAAATATTCCAATGACTCGGTCAAATGTCTCTTACGTTCACACATTCACATTAATTGTAGTTATGTTGTCACGTATGTTTGATAAGAACATTGGTGTACGTTTTAGTTACAATAAATGACATGAGTTGTAATGAATCAGCTCATAATGACAATGAAATTTATTCATTAAAATGTTTTGTTTCCAGACATCTTTGATTCAATCGCACATTAATGGTATTGCCCGTAGTATATGCCCACATCTGCAAAATAGGAAAAAAACTGCAGCATTAATACGAAATATATTTATTATTGCTGACGGTAATGGATCTACAAACATAACTCTGAATGTTGTGCGCGATATCTCTTTTGTTAACACAATACTAGTAACTCTCGCTCTCGTAGACTGCAGAGAGCTGTATACAGCTTAAAATGCATTTTCATTAAAGGCAGTTTGAGGGCTGTTTTGCTTGAAACACTTCATCGGAGACCTGTCGATAGTGGTTTTAATTAGTTTGCCATTGATAAAAATGTCACTACACGGGCGTTATGTGTATAAAAGCAACTTTAAACTGTTGTTATGCTAATAGACATCCAAATTATTTTTCAGGAATCAAAATGGCATCTAACAGTTAAGTCACATAAGGGATCGTACTGTAGACATAGCTTGGCCATTAATTCAACCATACTTGAGTAAACGTTTTCAATTGATGCCATTTCTTCTACGATTCAAGAATATTCTGTTTACCTTTTCGTCACCATTTTATATAATAATAATGCCGGCGTATAATAACCATATCAACTGCTACAAAGTATAAATATCACTTATAACGGTGCACATGATGAAGAAAATCACAAACATACACAGTCATTTTACTGTCGAACACAGTTGGCATGATGCGTTTTAATATCACGTTTTGCTTCTTAAAAGACATAAGTTGCTTCTTTGTAATCTGTTAAACGTATGCATCTCTTCAATGCGTCTTTCATTTTAGATAATGATTTAGATTATTGTGTTGATTAAAACAATATGTGGCTTAAATGAACTAAAGCATACTATGCCGTTGATTTTGTTGACAAAAACGCCTCAGTCGGATGAGAACAAGTCAGTTGCACACAAATTGGTTGATTTACGCCCTCACGATGTGAATACTAGTTGCAGTGATAAGGTATTTGGGTGCATACAATACTGTGTATTCACATAATAAAGGTTCAGTATCGTGTGACATACAACACTAGTTAATGTTCGCATACCTCAACTGTCTTGTTACTAATCGTTTGGGGCGTTAACACTTATCTTGTGATATCCTTATAAGGCCTATATCTATCGGTAATGCATAGTTTCGCAAATTGTCAAGCTCCTCCCATTTCTGTAGTTTTCTATGGTGCCTGTGATAAGGTTTATCACAAACAGGAAGTACGCTTTATTTTGTGTATTCGTTTTTTTTAGGTTTTATGTAGTAAAAACGTTATAGTATACCTTTATAAAAAATTGGTTTATTGTTGTATTTGCGTGTACCAAGGTACCTGTTGTTAAAACAAAAACATATATTATACCTGAATACCTTGTTAATATGTCTTTGATTTACTTTGTATATGTAATTAGAAAAACACAAACGCATTAAAAGTCTTCTTAGTTCTATTAACTCCGTATTTAGTAAATAAGCTATATTTTACCAAAATACAGTGTATTATTTTCTCCCGATTACATTTGCTATTCTTGAAGTAGATGTCTAGACGTATTTGATTACCATAGGATTGCTTTGCAAAACGTATTTGTTAATGAATCGTATTGCCTCGTATTACCTCCAGTTTTTTATGTTTTCCGTTGGTAGTTTATATAAACATTTTCAACTAACAAGGTGTCGGTCATGTACATTGTGTAAATTCATATTCATGTCTAAGTGCGAAATAGAAATTCTTGACATGACGCCATTAAAGCATCCTTGTTTCTTAATTTGTGTTACTAACAAGATACAAGGTAAATAAACAGTGACCTTCATGTGTGTTCGTTTGATTTTTACAAAAAGAACAAATAAATGTGTACGTTTAATTTTAATGTTTTGCGTCCACATATGTACAAGTACACATCACTAAAAAGGATCAGTTTTTGATTGTTTGGAATAAGTTAAACAATACGTATAAGCACACTTGGTAATAAATTAGAATATTACAATCAGTAATTCAAAGTAAAACTTAGTCTTTATAGAAGTTGATTTATGACCAAACAATATTTTTTATTAAACAGCCACTCTTGGTTACAGGCTAAACATTCTGCATTAGTAGTCAAACAATCCACCATTAGGTTGACCGGACCCGGTCTTAAAGGTGTAATTGTCAGGAACTGCCATCGACGCGTGTCTTTTGTATTGGTTACGGTTAAGACAGATACAATTTTTAGGATACTTGTACGTAGAATTTTTTTAAGGAAACTAGAAAATACATGGATAAACTAAAACTCGCCTTTGCTATTAATAAGCCCCTCAAACTTATGTTAGATAAGCCGTAGGTGGCATTCCAACATATTAACAAGTTTGTTGATGGCGTTAATGGTTTGGGCACTCTGGTCAATACATATTACATTACGTTTGTATTTGCGTAGCTGCAATGTTGTTCTTGGGCCGTAGTTGCTGTGTGCACCAACATTGTGTCTATGTGTTTCGACAGTATCGACATACCGATATACATCGTTTGATAACAGTTTGATAAACCTCAAATAAACGTTTTGAGTGCAATTTCTACTTCTGATCAGTAACTACAGTTACATGTGTGTTGTAGTCTTCGCCCTCCCTAATAAACGCGATGTAATTGTCTGTGTCAGTCTTATAGGATTCTCTGAAAAGGAGAATCGTAGCATATTTCTCCATCACAACTATGTGATCAAATTAACCTAAACTAGATTGATTTAAATGAAACCAACTGGCATCACAAAATGTCAACTATATTTTTTCGTTGTTATTCGTACACTGTTTGCCTGGTTTCTGTTGCTGTAACCTAATTTGGTATTAAATATGTATTTCGACTACAAAAAAATAATTATTAGACATAAAGATATGATCGTGTATAATCTTCGTATGCGCCTTAAAGCGAGTATATGCTAGCAAAAGTAGGGTTGTCTTGCTGTGCTTATATCGGAGTCCACGGTCACATTCAATCATGATACACATATTTTGTATGAGATAAATTGCATCCGTCTTTCTCTTACTTGCATTACGTTGAAGCAGACCACATTATTTCTAATGTTCAAATGTTGCGGCCAACATGTATGTCGTGACAAATATTTGTTAATATAATATCACTACTATTACATGTCATCTATTATGGGACAGTTTTAGGTATGTTCTTAGTTTCCCAGTTTTAGTCTTATAAACTATCTTGTAATGTTTTAGTATTAAATTTAAAAAAAAAAAAATTCCCAAAAACAAATACAGCGCAAACCCATACAACATGTATGTTGTTCACATTTGAAAATAGAGTTCCGCTCATGATCTAGAGGGCGTCAGTGGTGTGGCATCTTTCATTACCACTGATAAACAGCTTCAATATAACCGAGGCTGCTGTTTTCCCATGCAGGCTGTGTTTTCTGAGGGCTTTCTTTTTCATCAGTTTTATTCTATTAATAAATATGTAACTCATATTTCAGGTATGCAATTTGTTGCTTTTCTGAGAAGATTCACTTTGATGGATGTACGAGGGTCATTCATAAAGTTCCCGGACTTGGGCTGTAACTTTTTGTCTTTTTTTTGTCGATACGTCGTCTATATCCATTTTTTAATTAACTGAATAACCGTGATGGTCATATATTACAGTGTCTTTGCGGTTGGTTCTTAAGATTATTTGTCAGACATAAAGACGCATAGAACAATGCATACAATGATATTGCTTGTTTGTAGTTTTTGTTTATTTTCAAGAGGTTGTTTGGTAAAAGAAATAAAAAAATAATGCAAGTTGATAATATTCGTTAGAAAGCATATTACACATATAATACATGTAGTTGACCTGCTTGTAATTGAGACGAAATCTTTTATTTAGAAAGTCTTTATTAATTCATATATTTATATTATGTATTCAGTTTTATTTCAAGACAAGGACATCACCTTGCATTTTAAATTAATAAAATACAAGTAGCTTTTCGTCGACGAAATATTTTAATCATTTTTTCACTTTTGTTTGTATCATTTTATGTGGAATGTTCAGAGATGTCAAAGTGGGAATTCGACTCAATGAAAATCTTAACAACGCTGAAATGCCGTTTGTTGTGAATCCCTTAAGATCTCATTTATTTGTGTAGAGTGTTGGCGAGTGCGGAATTAAGTCGAGCTTGGGAGATGTTTGTCTTAGAATTATGAATGCCAAAGATTAAACGCACTTGTGTTGTTTGTAGAGAAACATGTCATTTAAACAGTGGTTTGTTTTGATAGCTTCATAAAAACACCATCACGTGCAAATCTGTTTCGAATTACGTCATTCAAGAATAAAATAAATTGTTGCACATTAAATACATTTGCGACTGTCTGCTCCACACTGTAAGCTTGTATTGTCATTATGTGCAATCCTGTTATTGTTTCGTGTGGTTGCTCTTTAATGTTCAGTAGTAGACTTTACAATTATTAACATAATAATTTAAACGTCGTAAAATACACGTAAGGGTTAAAAATCCATAAATTTATACAACGCAGTACTCGTAAAATTTGTTTGCCTCGTTCTATGTATTACAAATGTCTGTAATAAGTCATGTCTTCTCACAAACAATAAATTACAACTTATGTTTAGTGCCTGTGTGGCGGCTGTAAAAAGTCGCCCCGTACTACATCATTGTGTAGTCATATTTTTCTGGTCCTCAGGGATCATGGAGTGTACATGTATGTTGTTTACGTTTGAAAATGGAGTTCTGCTCATGCGCTAGGTGGCGTCAGTGGCGTGGCATCATTCATTACCACTGATGAACAGCTTCAATAAAACCGAGGCTGCTGTTTTCTCGTGCAGGCTATGCTTCCTCGGGGCTTTCCCTTTCATTAGTTTATTTTTTCCTAATATTGTCCTTAGGTAACACTCACCATATGCCTATGCCAATGCAAGTGGATTCACATTTACGCGATTTTGGTGCATTTGTTCTATGCACGTCCTGAGGGCTTTCCCTTTCATTAGTTTAATATTACTTACTACAGCTGTTGTTTAGTGCCTGTGTGGCGGCTGTAAAAAGTCGCCCCGTACTACATCATTGTGTAGTCATATTTTCCTGGTCCTCAGGGATCATGGAGTGTACATGTATGTTGTTTACATTTGAAAATGGAGTTCCGCTCATGCGCTGCTGTTTTCTCGTGCAGGCTATACTTCCTGAGGGCTTTCCCTTTCATCAGTTAACTTAAATAAGTGGTTGTAGGTCGGTCGTGTTTGTTTTAAATCCAGACATCGTATGTCTGCACTATAACCGGCACCCTTATTTGTATCGCATTTTGGTCACAAATTGAAATTTCGTCCCTAACCTTAAATCAAGGAGAGCATTAACCATCAGTTATTGGCATCACTAAGCGTAACATTGCTTTACTGAGCTTCCCAAGAAAACTGAGTCCACTTAATCACCGTGATACATGTTACACCGTAATAGTGTTGAAATATGTTTTAATTAAAGAAACAGTAGACTAAATTTAATAATGCCCAGCAATCCCGAAACCGTCACATATTACAAAAACATCTGAAACAGAATTATGCGTCCTTAAAATGTAATGTCTCGTAAACATTCCAAACAACGTGTAATATCTTCTGACTTGCTAATTTTCATCTGCCTTAAATGCAAATGATTTCAAAGCTTTTTATTTGTCAAGAATTGTTGATTCGCAAAAACCACAAATATGCAAGGTTTAGACATTAAACTAGTCAATGGCTTTCATTAGTTTATATGCATCTGTCTATACCTTTTTATCTCATACTTAACGCGTACAGAACAGTCCTGAAAATATATAGTTATTGAAAGTTGGTGAGCTGCTTAAAAATGGCTGTGTCTTTTACACACTTTCAAGACATATTTTGTATTAAGTTATTTTATGTAATTAACCTTTTATTGCAGTGCATGTTCATTTTTTAAAACTAAAGACTTATCACTCAAGTCAAATAAAACAGATACCTCCGAACAGAGACAACGCATCCGATAACTGTCGTTAGTTCTAGTATCTGTTCTCCTAAGGGATCGAATTTGTAGACGTTACCGAACGGATTTGTCTTGATAGATTGCTGTCGTCTTAGGTTGGATTAATTTGATGCTTGCCTTGTATATGTCTACACCAATTATTGACATTGTGAACAATAGAACTGTAACAGTTGTTTAGTGGTTGGGCGAAGAAGGCATGGCAAATAAAGATGTTGTTTGCCTTATGTTATGTGTTTGAATTGATTTTGACACTAATTGCATCACTTATTAAACCCATCTAAATCAGCGTGGGTGGGTTAACAAGTTCTATCTTCCTTAATCCACAAGCATAATGCTTCCTCTCGCTTGTAATTATTATGGACAAATACACTTTCTTTCTGACGAGTTTTCCAATTAGTTTGGTGCAATTAAGTATATGTGAATGGTTATATACGGTTTATTAGATAAATGTAGTTAGTTTAAAACAACATAAAACATGACACATAATTTTAGATATAATCATCATTTAGTGAAGGCTGATCATACCAATTACGCTGTACATGGATGTAAGGACCAGAATTAATCAAATCAAATTCAGCGGCCCTGTTAGCGAAAAATCTCGAGGAATCTCGAAGTTTTGATTTTGGGATATTCAGGATTTGCATATGAACACTTTTTGTACCATTCAGCCTTGGCAAAAGCAATGATTTTACCAACCTTGTGTGACCACAACTCTGATTAAATACCGAGACAACTGCGTCTTCACAAAGCTGTCAGGACTCCAACGATTTACATAATATAATGTAACTAAGTTCATGTTCTAGACATGTTTACCTATAAATAAAATATATACTAACAGTATACAGGTTTGTGTAACTGAAAACAGAGCGAAGTGTTTATCATTGCAGCAAATTCGCAATTGAAATAAATTGTCAGTTCTTTATAAATTGACATAATTCAGAGGCTACTTCAACCACGATAAAGTGCTTTAATATATATATGTAACAAAATACTCACTTGTGTCTAAGTAAATGCGACTATGTTTGTCCAAGTGAACGCTTAACCTTTTATGGTGATAAACGGATCATGAAGTTTTAGAAATAGGTCATGTTAATACCAATAAATAAGCTACCTTTACGCTAATAAGTGGAATTTACAGAAAAGTTAATTAAACTTTGAGCATTTGATATTGTTCGAAATACAGAACAAAATCTCAAATTTAAGGTCGATTTCTATAATTAATTGGTGCCACGTCTTTATCCAGTCTTGTTACACCTTCCAACTACAGCATGCCATTTGCACTGGACTGTCAATCATTGTAATGAATCAACCATCTACGCTAACCTTTAGCGAGAGGGGTATTGCCCTTCTTCAAAGGACTTTAAAATACACTGTTTGAAATATAGAAATGATTTACAGGAAACACGTTATGCGTTACGAACAATAGGAAAAGCGTTCGACATGCAATACACACAAAAACAAACAATACAACAGTTATTGTACATACAAAACTGTCCACCCGACTCCCCTGCATTCATGTTTTAATGTTATTCCTAATTTTTACAAAATAACGTGCACCTATCTGCTGTACAATTAAAACATATGCAGTTGTTATATATACATTAATGTCCATCGGACTACCACGCATGCACGCTATATAGTTATTCTTATATTGTACAAAATAACGTGCACCTATCTGCTGTACATTTAAAGCATCTGATATTATGATACATCAAAATGTCCATCGGACCACCACGCATGCATGTTTTAATGCTATTCATAGTTTGTACCAACTAACGTGCATCCATCTGTTATATATATAAAGCATCTGCAAATAGGCTTCAGAAAAGAGTTTTATATGAGTTATTTTGGTGACACTGCCTGTGGGCCTACAAATGATGTTGCGAGATTGCTCGCCCAGGGCTGTAGCATCTATTGGAAATGTGTTAGTTAGTGATGGCTGTGGCTATGCTATAAATTTGCCATCTACTCAAATACCGAGCATTTCGGAATGTATGACATTAAAGCAAAATTGGGATTTATATGTGGTAATGAATTAAATTTGAAATTTAATGTGTATGTGTTGTTTTGTAAAATTATTTTGAGAAATGTTTTTGGAAATCTTAAATATATTTGATTTAGACGCCATATTAATATAATTCTTGGGAATGTTGTTATACCACAACTGCTTTACAAAAACATACATTAAAATATTATAAAAATACTATTCATTGCACACGTTTTCTTTTATATTTCATAGCTAAAAGGCAGAAACCATTTAACGTTATGCACGGATCTTTTGCTTGAATGTAAACCAGCATTTAAGTATGAATTCTTAAGGTAAAAAACGGCACATTGATTATCAAGACTTGCATTAAACTCTCAATACGTCAACTGGATTAACTAGAGAAAATGGTTACTTTTTTGTCATTGCTAGGGAAACATTAAACAGATTGAGGTTAATATGGCATCGGTCAACCTAGTTAAATTTCGTTTGGGTCACGGTATACCGTCGTCGAATAAGTCGAAGGCTCTTTGAGTAAACATGTGTTTTCTTTTGGTATGAAGGATTTGGCTGTTTCAAAATATAAATGCAAACAAAACACTACAACTACAAAAATTGTATAACTCTACGAACATACTTTTACAGGTTTAACATACATACACTAAATATATAAATGTACAATGTTGTCTTGAAATGAAAAAGTACTCGTACTATTTGTCCAGAAAAAACAGATTTTCAGAGTGAAGTGTTTTCTAGTAGAATTTATGATTAAAGGTGTGATTTGTAACATTTGCAAAAAGAAAGAATATTATGACATTATATATTAACAGTCGTATCGTCATGAACTGTTCTACAACAATAAAATTAAGATACATATAGAGTGAATGGAATTATATTCTGAACGTTCGTTGAACTCGTGACGTGTAATTATGGAGGCAAATGAGGATTTTGTCAATCCAAATGTTTTTAATCTCCATGGAGAGTCCCACGTGTGCGTCCATGACGTTGACGTGGGTCCAGGGTCGGAGTTGTGTCGTCAGCATAGCTTCACTTCCGGTGTCCCGTGTCGCAAAAGGTGCATCGTCCGACTGGATAACACCCGATATACCATAGGTAGGTTCAGCGAAATTTTAATACATGTAGGTGCGTCAAACACCCCGTTTTTCGTCGTCGCCCGATCCGAGTACGCCTTTACTAAATAACACTATGTATCACCAAGTAGATGTTGGATCATATTACATGAGCGCAAACGTTATTGGAATTGTACATACACTACTTTTATACATGTTTAAACTTTGTGATATAACACATTGAAGTATTGCTTTACAAATGAGTATTACGATGGTAGGGTGTGGGTATTTAGGCAAACATACGTACTTTGCAAAACATATTTGTGTAAACATTATACGTCAATTGGAATTTTATTATATATACGACAGCTACCCTCAAGCTCGTTTGGATAAGTACGACCAATACAATTAGTTTAAGGAGAAGAGGAATTGGACCTAACATACTCAATATCACCTCATATTCGTTGTTGATACACTTTTTCTTCTAAAACAAATATTCCTTTTTCTAATCCGAATAATGAGAAAAGAAGAGACGCTGATTTGGAGGTAATGTGACAACAGAAAAATAGATTCGTGAAGCTATTTGTTTTCCTCTGAATCATTGATATGCTGCAAAGAGGCTACTCGCCTTTTTAGATGACACAGCCATCCAAATATTATTTACTTGGTCCATCATGTTTTGTGAGGTTTGTTTGTTCGTTTTGTTGTTTGTGGGTTTTGTGAAAAACAACAATTAATATTTTCGGAAAACTATCAACCGTAGTTCCTATAGTGCTGTCATAAAATCTAACATTCTGTTCAGCATTGACAAAGCTTGAAGTTTATAACTCATGGTTATATTGTGTGTCAACAATTCGCATATGGGCATATTATTGTTAAAAGGAAAATTACGCTTATCGCATTAAACTAACAGCAATCTTCTTAAAGATTGGTGTTTGTTTAATCAAGCATAGAGTTGGCTTATGTACTCAACAGATCCAATATAGCCACTTCAAGAGAACATGGGTTCTAAGAGGACATAGCGTTACTTGACGTTATTGCACCATCGGTCAACCTCTTATCAGACTGGTTTAAGTCCCTTAAGTGTTTATTAAAACGTGTCTCCAATCGGCATTGCCAATAAAGATGGTATGCCATTGGCAAATAGGAAAGACATTTCTCTTCGCTTAAAGCCGATAGTTAACTTTTATTTATCCTAAAGTCAGGCCGAAAACAATTTATAATTCTGGAGCATATAAATGTTTTGCATTGGAATTGAATGACCCGGGTAAAAGGATAAAAAAATAAGAATAGCATTTGCGAAATTGTCATTTCTTATTTAGTGGAAATGGAAAAATGACATAAATGGTCATTTTATTCATGAGTATTTAGCTTAGTTTAATATGCCAACTTTGTGTGTTTTGTGTTGCATCATATGGCAATATTTATTTTTAAATACATGTATAAATTGTTGCTGCTACATCAGAGAGCACTAGGAAATAATGCGTTTTGTTGTAGATATTGTTTTTTCCCATTTACTTTTAATTAAACAAGTAGTTGTTTACTGCGTAAAAACGCCATCATTTATAGTGTTTAATACTATTTAAGTTGAAAATGAAACGTAATAATGTTCTTTGTAGATTGGTCGTTCCAAATCCTCCATTTATTGTTTGACCATTTTACAAAAGCACGGACTCTCACAAATATTCATTGTGATGAGCTTGTTGTTTTGCGAGAAACCTCTTGCCAGTTTTGACGGTTACCTTCTTGTTATATTGAACAGTTCTTTCACCAAGATTACAAGTGCTACTGAAACAGTTTGTCCATAAAAAACAAGTTGTTTGCAAGAAAACACATGGCTTTGGTTTTAGCCAAATCGTGCTAGCAAGATATTCTACTTTAAAAAGTTTTGGCATTTCTTGTCTTTTTTCCTTTAGGAGACTTTAATGCCCATAACGGTTTGAAATTCTGCTGGGTGAGTTATAAAAGTATTTGCATTCAAAGTGGAGGTCATGCCTAAATCTTCTATGTGTTTTTTGTATTCTCATAATGCTTCGTTTTAAACTATTCATCATTTGATAATTATTCCCCGTGGAAAAAGCTAAAGCATATAAATTAAAATTCTGCTAACTGTTCGCGGTGTATTAGTGCCAACTGTTTCATTGACATTAGTTTGCCCTGACAATAATAGACTTTAACAATCGTAAACAGTTGAATGTTAAAATACCATGTAAAACGCATTTTATTCATTCATTGCTACAACACAATTTTGTTAAATTTATATTTCAGAAGGGCACCTTACGGTTATATTTCAGACGTTTTTCAATTTGAAATGCACCTAACGGCTGTTAAATGTGGTGAAACATTCGACGTGTCGTTCATCTCTCGTTGGTCTTTTTGCTTGTGTTTAAATAAAGTCAGCCACTACTAATGGTTTTATATTAGATTATGATGTATATGTTTTAACACAACATTACATAATATGATTTTCTTGAAGCCATATTTGTTCACAATATTATGCCTAAACAGGGATTTATATGGTTTGCGACAACAACCAACGAACCAAATTTGCATTTCAAATTAGGTTACCGGAAAATGCAAGCGGCTATTTAAAAGTGTTGCATGTAGGTGGCTCACCTGTATCGGTCCACTTTTATAAGGGAAGTACCTTTTAGAAAAAAAATATCAATAGATCTTTTCTGACAGTAAATCCTGATAATTTATAATGGGATGACCATTTAATTCTGGCAACTATTTTCGGGAGGCAATGTCACACCTTGCAGTTTTGCATCGAAAGCAGTTGTAGACGTATCACGTTTTAAATAAAGTGTACATAGATATCTTATCGTCATAGTTCCAACGTTTTTGTGAACAATCACACCATTGTTTTTAAGACAAGTGCGACACATTGCATTTGTTTACTCTCTCCAAAATTAATCAATTACATGTTTCTTTTCAACTGTGCCGCAAACGTCGAAAAAGTATTTTAATCATTATTTCATTTTTTTGTTTGTATCATTTAATGAGGAATGTGCAGAGATGGCATAATGGGAATTCGAATCAATGGAAACTTTAACAATGCAGAAATTCCGTTTGTTGTGAATCCCTTAAGATCTCATTAATTTGTGTTGAGTGTTGGCGAGTGCGGACCTAATTCGAGCTTGGGAGATGTTTGTCTAAGAATTAAGAATGGCAAAGATTCATAGCATTTGTGTTGCTCGGAGAGAAAGTTTCATATAAAGAGTGTTTTGTTTTTTATAGCTTCATAAAAGCACCATCACGTGCAAATTGTCTGTTCGAATTACGTCATTCAAGTATTAAATTCTCTTTTACACATTAAACAATTTTTTCGACTCTCTGATCCACACGTTATACTGTTTATTTTCCTTACTGACCGTTGTGAACATGTAGTTGGTTCGTATGTCCTTTCTTTTATGTAAATTACATTGTAAAATACGTATTAATAATTTACTGTAATAATCAAAACGAAGAAAAGTATGGGTTAAACTATTAGTTTAAGACACTGCTGTACTTGTTAAAATATTTTGCCAAATTCTACGTATTACAAATGCCAGTAATAGCACATAATTTTTGCGTTTATCAAATAATATATACGGTGTAAACGTTAAGTGTTTTTTTGTAAACAAACAGTTTCAGTCGATAACATGAATCTATACAAACAATCAAACACGTCGAGTCTGTATCAATGGATGTAAAGTCCCACAAACCACAAATTACTCACTTACAACTCACTTTAATTAAGCGTTTGTAGCTCTGTCGGGTTTGTTTTTAATCCAGACATTGTGTGTCTGAACTAAAACCGGCAACATTATTTATATTGCATTTTGGTCACATAAAGACATTTCGCCCCTAACCCTAAATCATGAAGAGCAGATGCCATCATTTATTGGCATCACTTTGGTTCAATAAGATTCCCAAGAAAACTGAGTCCATTTAATCACCGCGATACATGTTGCACCGTTATAGTGTTGAAACATGTATTGATTAAAGAAACATTAAACTGTTTTGTAAAGCCCAACACTCCAAAAACCCTCACATATTACAAAACAAACTTGAAAAAAAGAGTTACGCATCCTTAAAATATTATGTCTCATAAACATTCCAAACAACTTGTAATATCTTCTGACTTGCTAATGTTCATCTCCCTAAAATGCAAATGATAGCTTTCTTTTTTTGACATGTTGATTTGCAAAAGACACACATTTGCAATGTTTAGACATAAAACTATAGTAAATGGCTTTCTTCAGTTTTGAGTTTATATTTATACAAGTACAAAATGGTCATAAAATATTGTGTGTAATTGATTTGATTTAAAATATAGGGTATAGTATGATATTTTTGACCTTGCACTGACCTATCTTCATGAATAATCCGTTAATCTTCGTAAGTTTCACCTTGTTATACAGCATAGGTGTACCCGTTGTCAATAATAGATAGTGTTAATATCAATTCAGCTCTATACCGGTTATATATCGCAGTGGTGTAGGAGTTTGACTGCGATGTTTCTGAAACGGGTTCAATCCCCCGTTACGGAACATTTTTTTCATGTCAAAGTTAATGAAAAGATGCGCGAAACATGCAGTTTCTTGTTTTCCTA
>Ga0224511_10000931_pt1 | contig 16146 bp, 17 predicted proteins | sample SF_May12_sed_USG_2_FD_169988 | JGI IMG/M metagenome (GOLD analysis project Ga0224511, IMG submission 169988) | Sediment microbial communities from San Francisco Bay, California, United States - SF_May12_sed_USGS_8_1 | ecosystem: Environmental > Aquatic > Marine > Sediment | place: USA...
AACCAAAGCAATCAAACCTCCGATAACTTTTTTGACCAAAAAAAAAACGTTACAACTATTTCACCTGGCTTGCCTGCGACATATCAAAAACCAACATTTACTGAAATAAATTTAATAGGGAAAATGCTACAATATGCTCATAAGCTAATTAAAAGATCATATGGTTTGGAAGGCTGTGAGGCTCGAGCTATCCTATCAACCTGAAGGTGAAATAGAGGGGTTTTGAAATCTTGAGACAAAATAAGCAGTTATTCAAGGAGATTCAAATCTATATTGAGCTTTGTATTCACACTATTAAGTTCCGTGACTGAGGGGAGCTACATCAGCTGGCCTCCAGTTTTGTGATGGTGAAGGCTCAGCGGTAGAGCGCTAAGCTCACAACCGTGAGTACCTATGTTTGAATCCAGATCACAGCGGGTAACCATGGTGAGTATGAGCTCCTCATATCTATCCTAGCCCCTACTACTCCAACATATCTCAGGGTTAGGAGGTCCGTTAAATAGGATGGTCAGCTACCCGAGTAGAATCATAAAAAACAAACCCCATCCTTGCGAGACAAGACGTAAGGAGTCATAACACTCACCAGTGACTGCATAATCTTGAGCAGTTCTTCAATGACCACAGCTATACCTTGATATCCCAGCAGTTTTACTATCGACTGGAAGTGGGGCGCTCCGACAAAGTTAGAATACAGAGAGTACGCGTCTGAGAAGAGTTTATTCAACATCTACAATGAATTAGTGGCGCAACGATTCAGTAGAAAACCCAGTGCAAGAAGCAGTCAATGGTGATATGAAACTTGCTAAAACGCCAACAAATGTTGAAAAAGTACAACTGTAGCAAAAAAATCGTCAATAACTGATCACATATTCAAAAATTTATTTGCGCGTTTCCGATAGTAGAACAGTAACCACTGAAAAATGTCGCTTTCCCAGGCTATCCCCAAAGGGTTGGATGGCTAGGGAGGTCAAGTGTCTGGTTATAACACGGAGTCTCATTGGGGAGTTAGTAGGTTTTAAACGACCAAACTTTCAGGCCTTTGCTTCTGGCATTGCCGTGTCTGGCCGCGCTAATATCACAGGCGGCTTGGCACGACCGTGCTCGATCGTACTTGGCCGTGTAGCACGGGTCCCCACCTGCGCTACAAGGCCAGACCAGTCGAGCTTTCAGGTTCTATACGCAATAACATTATGATAAAATGCGGTATTTCGTTCATTTGTTGTCTCCCTTTGTCTCACTGTTCAGTTGTAAAGACAATTTCCGACCAAATTAGGCTCGGGCTGGGCGCGCCAAACTGGCATAAGCAGGTTTTTCTTGCACATGGTGTGTTTGTCTATAACATTATCCATATGTGTACTTACTTTGTTACCCCAGATATACTGATGAGCTACACTGGGTGGTTTATCCCGGGGAACCTCTCCTCCTCCTAGCTTATAGTTCGTCTTCACGTATCTACATACAAAAATCTCAAACTACAAACAAAAACCTCAAACTACATACAAAAATCTCAAACTACAAACACCAACCACAGTGTGGTGTAAAATGTTCACAAGGTATCATAGTAGACACCAAATCCCCTATCCATCAAAATAGACGGGAAATGTAAATACTACTTAGCAGGGACACGTCAGGCTACCATCATTGAATGGCCTGTCGGTTTAAAACACATCAAACAAGGTTAATCGGTTCTGGAGAAAGTTGCAATTTAGAGGTTATTCCTAGGACTAGCGCTGTTTGTCACAGACAACTCTTGATTGAAAGCGAAGGTGGTTGAACCTCAATCATCGGCCCGAGTAGTAAATAATCCTCATTGCAAGAACTTCATTGTGACGCCACAGAATACAGTGCATCAAGGTGAGGATCTGATGTCGCCAAAATAGTAGTAGCTAATCAACCTGATGTAACTCTGGGTATTCCTTATCTGAAGTCAGTAGAGTCACTACAGTGTCTAGCATGACTATAAGATACCTGTTAGTAGCTGCGTTGTAGCAGTAATTTGGCAAGAAGTCGTAGTTAAGTTCCCAGAAGACATGCAGAGTGATTCGGCCGTACGGAGCTGTGACGTTGTGATTCGCTTCTCGCAGCATAACGTCAAACTCTGACAGACGGATGTACTTAGACAAGAGTTTATGGGCGAGACGGTTACATTCCAATAGTCCTTCCAGCTCCTACAGTCAGACATAAGGTCAGGACGACCACAGTCACACCACCCGAAGTGGACGTAAGTACGTGCATAGTAAAATATGGTTGTCCTTTAGCTAATGGCTATGTGGGGGGGAATGGCTGTTAAGAGGGCCAACTTGTACTGCCAACGGTGTCACTGAGGCGGGCTGCCATTCATCTTTCTAACCACCTTCCCAGCTCCGAAGAGAGCCAGGTAGGTTCCTGCTGGCTGAACAAAGGGACTTTTCGAAAAAGGTCATGCCTCAAACTAGTCATATTTAGTGCCAGTGGCAAATGCTCTAACCACTTAGCCTCACCATCTCCCTAGATTGGTTTAACTAAAGACGTTTGGTAATGAACATGGTTCATAGAAAAGATACAAAACTATCGTTTGTATATTTCTGTGTAATGTTAAAGGGGCCACAGAATTCTCCTCCCTTTTGTCTGCTATGGAAACATATATGTATAGGATTAAGAAAGTCCGAAACAACTTCTGCGAAATGTTCTACAAAATTTGTACTGAATCAAGAAGTAATTCTCCAACAGCTTTAAAGGTTGGTGCAGAAATTGGGATAGACTATGAAAGGACCACTGTTTTAGCACTCTGAGACACGCTGAATGGGAGCCAGTTTTACTTTCTCTGGCAAAGAATGCTTTTGGAGTTATCATCTTTAGACAGATTTCGTCAAGGAAAAGACTACTCCAAATGTGAACTATTCTCTCTCACCACTATTCCAGTTATGTCCCCTGACTCGAATCTAAGAATAGCCACATCTAGTGCCTTCTGCAGTGCCGTGTTCACCCGCTGACCAATCAGACGATTCAGATCAATTGACCTATCAAAATGCAGGTTATTAGCTGAACAGGGAGTTCAAAAGCTTAGAAAAGACCTTATACCGAGCATTTTCAGAGAGCCTAGTTTTTGCAGCCGCATGATTATTTTTTATAACTGAGGACGCGATAAACGGTTGAAAAGATTAGCTAAACATGGGGACATAATGTTTTATACAAATTTTATACTGTAGGATGATCCTACAAAGATTACAACACTCTAGTAGCCAGTGAATAGAGCCCACGGCTTAAGATCACAAGATCCTGAACCGCCATGAACACGAGCTCCTCACATAATTCTCAGCTCCCACTGCACTTGAACAAGACTCGGGCTTAGAAAATCTACTAAATATGATGGTGTAGTGCCTAGAATAAAAAAATAGGAGGAAGCCACTGGAAGATTAATCATGTCACGTGAGTACAGAGAGACTCACCTGCCCAGAAGTTGTACGTGTCGTTGTTTTAGAATCGTCTCATATCTGTTAGCTCCAGGGAACTGTGGCTTCAGGTTATTCGCATGACATTCCGCTCTCAGTCTCTTGTCGAGGGTGATGCTACAATCCAACAAAGAGAATCAGTCAGCCGGTAAAGCAGTCTGTCAAGCAGTTGGTCGGTTGGACAATGAATGGACAGTGAAATAGCTCAATGGCTAAAGCGCTTGACTTGACATCATATCATTATAGCTTTAGATCTGTGCACAATTTAAATAGTCCTCTCCGGTCAAGCAGTCGCCAAAGTGTACTGGAACTTTGATGGAATCCCCCAGGAAAACTTAACACTATGACTAAAAGTTCTACTCTCTTAACTGAGATTTCTCATGATAAGACATAATTCAAACCAAGAAGTCACCAAGAATAGTAATCCTATTGATCTGTCAATTGAATTCCAATCGCCAAGTTTATCTTAAATAAATCAGTGAACGTCTTCTCATTTAGCCTTCGGCTCACCTGCCAGCCAAGTGTTTGTAGTATGAGAATATCTGGTCACTCAGCTTATAGACAAACTGGTCAAAGCACAGATTCACTTCAGCCTCAATCTACAAACCAAACTCAACCGTCTCTCACGATATGGAGGAATATCATGCTCATTATATTACATCCACTACTGATCATGACTGGCCCGGGGAAAGGACAGCTCCTCTCAGCAAAACTTATTACTACTGGAGGCCAAAAGAAGTCAGCTATTCATCTCGCAAATACGTTTCAATGCCTTCAATTTGGGCATAAAACTAGTCCCTCAGACTGTGAAATAATGAAAAAATAAAAATAACATGTGGAATTGTTGAGAAAAAGGTAAATCAAAATAAATACTAAGAATGATAAATAATGGTAACAGTCATAATCACAACCATATAAATAATTACAACTGTAACTAATAATTGAAAATAAAGAATACTAATTATTTAAGATTACAAATGACATTTTTAATTAATAAATAAGATAAATAAATAATATGAACAATCATTAATTATATAACTTATAATAGATGAATAATATAAATGGTCATGTTGATCAGGTCATACCTCGTCATAGAGAAATTGTTTCTTGAACTTTGTGAGTGCATAGTAGGCACTATCATTATACAGGTCCAATGGGTAAAGCACATACTCCAGCATAGCACTGTTCTTAGTCTCCAGAATATGATCAGTGAGAATCCATGGCATAGACATCTCAATAGGGAACTGAAATAGAACAGAACTTTACAGGGTGGAGTGACAACACGCAGTTATACGATCTCAAGTTGTTGCCTTTCGTCGACTGGAACTTTTTTTCTCTTTCATTTTAGTTCCGGGTCATGCCTTTCTTGCTCTGCCCCATTTTCTATTCCAAAAGCAAACCATAGATGCTGTTCCAGACGGCTACGTTATTTACTCTGTACACAGAGACTGAATCACATACACTTGAGACTGCAACTGGTGACTCCTGAATTAAATGGATGGAGCACCCTGTCCTGCGCATCCTTTGAATTTTATTACAGTTCAGAATACAAGATAACGTCTTTCCCAAGGAGTGGACGGTTGTTCCTTGGGCCTCTCAATGAAGCCTCGTTAAATTGCTAAGTTTCAATCACCGATACCTATTTCTCAAGATGGTGGAAGATTCGTTTTTAATTCTAATCTAAAGAGATCTGCCGATTGAGATAGTCAAGTGGTGCGTGGCAAAAAATGAGAGAATCATGGCGGCCATACCTGGATTCGCTTTCCCATTGTCATCTCGAGGAAAAACTCTCGGTACCAAAGCTGAGACAGATCTCCAACCTTACTCAGTGTGTCTAAAACAATAACAGGAAAGCTGAAATGGCAAATCCTCTTGACAGTCTCAATGATTTGGGGCGCATGAAGTTTTACAAAACACTTTACAGACACCAACCCTCTTCATTATCCATGCATGGGACCAGCACTGGGGTTCTCGCTTCCAAAAGAGAAAATGAGAGAGGCAGGCAAAGAGTCTTTAGTGACTCAATCGAGAGTGGGGGCGGTGAAAGAGGGTGCCAAAGACAGGGAAAAGTGGTGATCGTTATGACTGGTCATGGCTACTCTGTCACTGAATGTGCGCAACTACATGAAAAATCAGTACTATGTAGAGAATAACCCGGTAATTGGGGTACTAGGTAGACTATCTAGTCACTGTTATTGTCTGGTGGAGTCGCTACCAACTATGAAATTTAACTAAACTGAACTACGTTAAAGCAAATTGAATGTGTGGGTGCTAATACGGGACGACTAGCTTGTAAATGAGCGAGTGGCTAAAACAACCAATCTAACTACAGACAAAATGTGGGTCTTATGAATTACCAGAAGATACTGGGTCATCAGTCCATGTCAAGCAGACAACCCTAAACTGTTGTATTACTTGGTTTTCAACTCAACAAAGAGATATTTGCTTGATCAGAAATGTGAGCGTTTTTAATAAAGCAGGAACATCCACCTCTAACATACCGCTGAAATTGAGAAGATAACTCCAGAAGAAAGAGACCTTATGGAAATTATCAATCTCAGCCAGGTGCTGAGCCTCCATAGATCGGCGTGGGGCGCCTTTACCTCCTCGCTCAGATATCAGAGATTCCAACATGGTTCTAACCATGTACAGCTACGAAAATCACAAGGGATAGCTGCAGTGATGATCACATGGCCAGGAAGAGCTCAATAATGGGTGATTGTGGTGAAAATAGGGTTGGGTTTATACTGGCTCATTAATATACCGCAGCATCATGTTTACGCTCAGTGGCTGTCCAGGTGACATCTCATTTCAAGAAATTTTATAATATAGTTCTGTTATTTCATCCATTCAACAGGTTCCAACCACTTTTAATTTATGAATTGGGTATAATCTGGGTATAAAATATCTAGCATATTGACAACTGGCAGCACAACTAGATATGAACAGAAGACTTTCAGTAGCATACTGTAGCTGGAGTTACCCTTCCCGTCTTGACAAACAAGTCTGACATTTACATTAGTAAGATACAGTACATGCGTTATCAGGATATGAAGTTGCACAATTGAAATTGTGTGAGTCATTGTCTGATAACGCTGTTTAACGATGAATCGATGAATCGTATGTCCTGTTTGGGTATAGGATGAATGTAGGGTAGGCCACCATCATTTAGGGTTTCCTCACTTATTTTAGCCATAAGTCAATAACCATGAATTCATATTATTCATTGCTGTTTTCAACTCTGGGAGGGCCTTTCTCTATGAGAGACTCTTAACCTACCAAGTACAATGTCTAGTCTGATGCGCTCAGCGAAGTGATGAGTAAATGACTGACATCCACAATTTGAAGGGAAGCCTGGAGACTTGGATAAATTCTTTCGCGAATTATGAACCCTCAAAGGAAAACAGTCGCTTTAGCAGAATCCTTTACTGAGAGTTGTAGAATACAGAAAAAATTGCAACACGCCTGCCTATAAGCTATCTCCAGTTAATGCGCTAATCAGGCACGGCATCTGGTTGCGTTCTCAGTAACGAATTTTACTCAGACCCAGACTCAGTTAACACGGCAAATCTCTCTTAATCGTCCTTATTAAACAGTCATAGATAGACATAAACAGATGTCTTATACTCACTATCACATCGACAGACCATGCTCACCTGTGTACTGGAAGGGCCGACATTGCGACGCGGCACTTTGACATTAAACCCATCGGAAGGATCCTTCTTCCCCTTAAGGGCCGGGTCATCCGCTGGAGCTTGTCCTCTCAGCCAATCAGCTGAGGTCTCTCTCACAGAGACGATAATACTACAAACAAATGTCACTGTGTCATCTATTAACCAAGTTTGAGCACATTACCCCAGGAAATTGTGATGTAATGAAAGATCTTTATGGTAGTTGGACCTTTGGTCTTTACAGGTACTAGAAATGCTTAAATACTATTGGAGTAGATCTTTCTCTTTCAAGGAAAATTTAATATGTAATATCTAACAGATGGTTTCATTTTAAGAGGCAGTTTGCATCTGAAGGACAAAGTTTAGTGGTGTCAGTCTAGTTTATGGTGTCAGTACGACAAACAAATATCTATGCTATCTTTCAATTGCCCAAAGAAGGTTCTTCACACTGGAGATCCACTCTGGTGTGTGTAAATCAGCGCGAGCCTCAATGTCCGGCAAAGACTTGTGTCCAAATCATAAAAGGTTCTATAGGCAATACTATAGGAACTGAAATATCATCGTCATGGCTGAGTAATTTGCAGAGACTTTGATGGACAAGCGTAGCCATTACTTACCTGCGAGCCAATTCCACCTTTTTCTTTACCACTTTTCTAAGCGGCTCACGTAGTGACAGCTGAATGAAATCTTGGAGATCCGCATAGATACTACGTCGGATCGCATCCATGAAGATGGTCTCCATGCGCGACATCAATACCTACATTTATGTAACATTTAGCAATTAATGTACAGATAGATAGATTTTGTGTACATTCATGCATACTTGGTCGTTCCACTTAACGAACCTCCCAAACCTGAGGCGTGTTGGATTGGTAAAAGCTAGAAATTATTCGGGAGCTCATTTTCACAGCTGACGCTCAGTATGATGAGGATTAGAACTGAAGATCTTTCAATGTTCAAGCGTTCTAGCCATTGATATTCCACGATCCCACTAAATATAAAATGCTTGTCCCTAGCATCTTAGTATGCGTTATGCAGCAAGCATAGGACAAAATGTCCTGTAATTAGTATCAGGAGCTATAAGCACTCTGCCCAAGGTGGTTTGTCTAATAAAGAACTGGAATAGGTCCAAACAGATGAAATTCCCATGCATGGAGATAAAAAAAAGTTACATGCACAACTGCGGAGCACACCCTTTGTTGTTATTTGGTCTCCGCATTTTATAGAACTCAAACAGAAAATAACTCCAAAAATCAATTCAAAGGTGGTCGATTAAAAGCCAGCTCTAATTAAATAAAATCACCTGCAGTCCTTTAATCATGGCGATGATTTCGACGATAGCGAATTTTTCCTGAGAGGAGTAATTGTATCTGGTGGCTCTCTCATACTCCTCAGCCTCAGTGGGACACTGCTTGTTCTGATGGCTATCCGTGGGATGCAGTAACTTCCATGAGTACTAGGAAACACCATCACAAATATTTATATTTAATTGTAACTTACTGAGTGGAACTCATAAGTCTGACAGGAGTAGTGCAGGAAGCGACCTACTGCTCTATCATTGAAAACATGATGTTCAAGTTTATGCGGTCAGTGGGGCGACCGAGGAAAATCCTCTGGCTTCTTATGGGTGATCGCTCTCAGCCAAAACAGATTTCTATCCAATATCCATATATGAATCAATCGCTTCGAAATGTCATAGCGAGCCTGTTTGTTAACAATGATAACTTCCGTAGTCCTTTGTATCACACAGTATTATTAACAGGACGGAAACTGGAAAGCTCTGGTTACAATCAATTCGCCACAAGTTAGCATAAATGGGCCTACTGTGCTTGTCCCTTGGCATTTCCCAGGCTGAGTCCTCATTTGTTACTTTTATCAATTTCACTGGTAAACGAGTTTCAATACCTTTTCTATGCTATAATGACTGCATTTGGTTCACATTCTTTATGTTACTGAGTGATCGCATGTGCACAATATATAACAAGCAGTGGGTGTGTCAAATTTTCAACGACTACACAGGTATTAAGGGCCTGCCGCACGATGGCGAATTTGCGGAAAAACGCGAAAAAGTCGCAAATAATGTTATGTGAAAAATCGCATTGCGAATTTGCAATAGCTGTTTCGCGCGAAACTGCAGTTCTAGCATGCTAAATAAAAACGCAAATCGCCCTTAGAAGGCGCGTGCTGATTGGCTCAATGACTTTCATAGCCTGTGGGAATCCGAATGCTATAAAGTAGAAAGTCAGAATGACCAACTACTGGCCGAATTTACCTGCGAGTAGCGGCTAGTTGAGTCTGACTATGAGCACAATCCCCATGCATGATTTCTAATGACAGTTTCACCGAAAATACAACCATGATACGACACCAGCTACCCCATCTCATTGGTATCAGCCATGTGACTGCGGAAACCCTAGTAATTCGCGAATAGTAGATTACAATCGTGTGGCTAGGAACGTAAAGTGCGAATTTTCCGCGAATCGCGATTAGCTTATCGCAAAATCGCAAATTCGCCATCGTGAGGCAGGCCCTTTATACTAACTGAGTAACACTACTAGCACGAATAAAAAAGCGAAATATAAAGCTGGTGTGACGACCTATGCTGCCACCGCTGACACAGGGTGCGATAAAACCCTACGGGCTCAACAACCAATGAAATGACAGAAGTTCTAGCGAAGTACTACTACCTGGTTATTATGACTGCATTTCTGGGATAGGAGGGGTACAGACTAGTGGCACACGGTGACACATCGATGGCATGGGAGACTTGAGCCTGGACAACGAACTCGGTGTAAACCGTGCAAAACAACACCAAGCTGGGGAGGGGGTCTGCGTCCGCTTAAATCAAAGTGTAGCATTCGCCTAGCTCATGGTATTTATTCTTGCGTGACATTCGTTTATGCCACTGCACCATAGTTATCTGTTACATTTCATCGATCGAGAAGGCCAAACATAGCCTGTTGTGCATAAACCACTCAACATATATGCTATTTTACCTACCCCATACTATCTATCCCATCACCTATCTCCGATCCTATATCTCCCAACTCATACCTCCCATCCCTTCATACATTGGCAGTTAATGGGCAAATCTTGAGTCATTAAATTTTAAATAATGGCCTTACTAGTTCTGTGACAGTGCTGTTCCATGAGGAGATGTGTTTTAGGCCTCTAATGGCCAGGTCTCTGAGCAGTCGGTTCTCCTTATCCGAGGCAGGTGTGTCGCGCGCGGTGGTGGTTATCTCGTTACCAACTCGAGCGAGCTCAGTCACATAGGCAATGTGCTCTTCTCTAATAGCAGGCATCACAGCTACAAACAAGATGATAAGCATGGTACCAGAGAAAATACAGTCACCTGTCAAGTTGCATTCACAACTACGGGTATCCGCACAGATAGCCATTTATGGGCCATGGATGGCCGCGGATGGCTTTTGGTTCGGGTTAAAATCACTACACATGGCTACGGGTGGTTTGTGATATCTACCAAGCAGCGGGTGGCTTGTGACCGAGGGAATTCTTTCATTTACATGACTTTTGTTTTGCATGGATGCAATTTTACTATAGAGCAGTGGTGGCCAACTGGCGGACCGTGGTCCGGATGCGTGTGGACCCATGTACTAATCACAGTCAATCCATTAGCTGAAAACCCTACGTGAAATGAATGTCTGAAATAAGTTGGTTCCCGATTGACTGAAATAATAACCAATAACATTCAGCACTGATAATGACTGGTTTTAGCAGACACGCCTATAATACCAAACCCATGTGCGGTCTCTGTTTGGATAAAGAAGCTTTGGTCAAATCTTCCTGCGCCAAAAGGCATTTAGCAAATCAAAGCACAACATGAACATTAACATTAACAATCACACAACAGATTTGTTGAGAGCAGCTTTGTTAGATACGTTTAACACAGCTGCCATTGTCAACTAGAAAACGACACTTCAATTGAGTCATTAGTAGTGACTGACCATTCATTCTGTTCATAATCATCATGTGATTGGTCTGTTAATACATGTTAACATGTATACATACATATCTATGTACTTGCGTATGTGCGTACATACATACATGCATACATACGTAACATATTACAACACAAAATTGTGTAGCTCGCATGAAATGCATTTCCTGGTTAACAATTAGTATTCTGGACTGAACCCATGAGTTGACCTTATTTTAACGTGCGGGCCTAGATGAAAAAGAGTTGTCCACCCCTGCTATAGAGTTATAGAGGCTAACTATCGGTCCGTTACTAGTAAGGATCTCTGTTCATAGGACAAAGAGGTGTTTTCAAAAAGAAGACCTCAGTTCAGTTGATTCGCTTGGTGAATGTCACTAAAGGATAATGGGATTTGTTCCGAAATAAGGATCTCCAACTCAACCAACAAACTAAATTGTTGTCAGGTCAAGGTCAGGTCAAGGTCTACTTATTAAATGTTGCGATCCACATCCAACACGGAAGACAAAATGGCACCCGTACTGGACATAGGCCCAGCGCACTATCCACTGAGCCATTGCTTCACTTCACCATCGCAGGTTAATCCCTCTCGTGACGGTACCATCCCGCTATCTGTCGGTAGCTTACCCAGTATTTCGGCCTCGGGGCTTGTAGATGCTCCTGACATCATAGGCCACTTAGCAGGATCGTAGTGAACATATTTCTCGTTATTCACATAGTGGAACGGATTAATCTGCATATCCCCGTATAGCGGTACCACTTCGTTCCTCTGAAAGAACCAACAATACTTCGTCTGAGAGCGTGCAATATGAAAGGGGTGGGGGTGTTAGGTCCCTAACACTGGGCAATCCAAATAGATGGATTTATACTTTTTTATGTGTTTAAGCATTCATTAATTGCTAGTTCATCAAATTCAGTATTTTTAATAAATGCTGAGTATTCTCTTAATTATAAAACGAACAGAACATCTTTTTGGTTCAACATGACCTCTATGGCACCTACGTGCTGTACCGAAGAATACAAGCGGGCCTTTTTTGTTTTATTTTATGAACTATTTTGACAGGAGTGATATATGTATTGTTGCCCTAGTGCTTATTTTATGGTCTTCATGTAACAGTACATCTTGCCCAAAGAGACTGTAACAGTACATCCTCCCCAAAAAGACTACAACAGTACATCCTGTCCAAAGAGACTGCACCAGTACATCCTCCCCAAAAAGACTGCAACGAACAGCCTTTCCAAAGAGACTGTAGCAGTACATCATATCCAAAGAGACTGTAATAGACTACAGGAACTGACCTTGAAGATTCTGTCGATCTTTCCGAGGTTAATTCTCTTCTTACTGTCCAGTTTGTTGATGTTGACCTCTCGACCTTGAGCTTCGGATTGGGCAAGATTATCAATCAGAAACAAACCAAAGCCCATCACCTAAACCCAATACAAAGAATGAATAGCCAGGGAAGACAACCTGGTCAAATACAGAAACTCTCTACAGAAAATGAGCACTCAGGAGTGACAATCCTAGTTACAGCCAACTCTGTACAGGAACGCAAAATCTGCCAGGGATTCCACTCACAAAATAAATTTGTTACATAGACTTACAATAAAAAGGTACCTCAATCCCATTGTGTCCTTTAAATTAACCAACGATTGTATTTTCTGATAACATTGATCCTTGATTGGAGGCTGTTTTTTATGATTACATGCATTTATCTACAGCCTGGATTAGATGCCACTGAGAACAGTACCAGCATCAACCTAAGAAGTCTGCCAACCTCAAAGACTGTCTAAAAAGTTTAAGTATGTCACTTCCCAAACTAAGGTACTTACTTGATTCCAAACCTGAGAGAAGACTTAATTTTACTGCCACCGACCATAGAGTTATCCTCTAGTCTAGAATGACTCTCTGAGCGATAGCACTATGAGGGGAAGACAAGTCTATGCCACAGACACATACCTTGACAAACATGTGCTTCTCACTAGAGAGAAGGTAGTATTTATCCTCATACATCTTAACGCATGTGTTAACCACGTCACACAGCAACTCCTCATAATTCGGAATCAGTCTCAGCTTGTCTTTCAGCGAATCTCTGATTTTATTCTGCGTGGCGAGGAACATGGACAGATTCTGTGATTGCTGTAATTCAGCCGGGTCACACATAGCTCTTATGAATTGAGCGTATCTACAATGAAAGGTTCAACTTTGTAACTAAGTTTTCTAAAAGTAGCTTTACCAATACAAGATCAAGAGTCGATGGAACACAGTCTTTGTCTATGAAAACTTCTGTAATTGGTTAATATCAAGCATGTGTAGCAGGATAGCTCATTAGTAGAGAGCGCTGGGTTCGCAATCGCGAGAATCTGGGCTCAAAACCCAATCATGACAGGCTCCCACTGTGAGTATGAGCTCCTCGCACCCTAAGTCAACTCAAAGCGAAAACAAGCCACACTACGAGGTGGAGCATTATTACTGACCCGCTGATGGCTTGTGAAAAGACTGGTATCTAACCCAGCAGCCTTACTATAGAGGTGAGGGTGTCGTCATCTAACCCAGCAGCCTTACTATAGAGGTGAGGGTGTCGTCTGAAAAACCAGCGTAATGGACCCATGGCAGTGGTGGCGCATCCAAAATCTAACCCAACTCCCTCACCTTGGTAAATTTGATCTTTGCCTGAATACTGACCTTCTGTAAAACGCATAGTCATTACGAATAGATGCCTTCATATTTTTCAGCTGATCGAGTACAGCGAACATGTTGATAAACTTTCCCAGCGTCAGCAGATAGGCTTCTGAGACAAAGTCAGTACGACGAGCGTCATGACTTAAACGCTTCACCTCACTGCAGAAAATCTCCACGGCTTTATCCTATAAAAGGCAAGACCATGTACAGATTGACTACCATACACTAGTCACTGGAAAGTACTATGCTTGCCCCATGACTACCATACACTAGTCACTGGAAAGTACTATGCTTGCCACAATCTATCCCAAAAGCACGGGATCACCTAATTTTTCATGGATCTGACAGCAGATTTTCGTTGAGCATTTGGACCAAATTTGGTCTGGCGAAAGTTGGAGAACAATCCACACTACTGCACACTATCGCATACATAAATTGTGACTGTCAATCCTACAGAGATGGAGTCGTCACAACTATCAAAACACACTCGGCTACTGTGTCAGCCAAGCACGGCTATGAGACTCGTATGCTTCCTGTCCACCCTACAAGGCACGTTCCATATAATACATTCACCTACGTACATATGGCTAAATATCTCTGCTTGGCTAATACAGTGTCCTTATGCAGTGACTTTATCCAACTCACTCAGAAGGACTGTAGGGAGGATAACTCTAAGCTTACCAGGTTACTAAAACGAAACCCTATTACTGCACTCCTTTTGGAAGAATTGTCTAACCTGGAAGATCATAAACTCCATCAGATGTTGGACCTCCGGTTCCAGCACATCCACAGTGGCAGCATGTATTTCCGATCTGTTTGCCTGTCCATCAGACTGAACCTGAGGGACGGCACGCGAGCAGCTTCTCCAAGTGTAGAGCATCGACGCGTGCTTCTCTCCCTCCTCCAGAATGTCATTCTGAAAGATAAAAACATCAGGTTAGAGCACAATTATAGAGATGGGAGAGATTAGTTAATGCCATCTGTGATATGATAGGTCTGCGACTGAGCTTGTAATCTCAAACCATAGAGGTATGTCTCAGAGGTCTATCAGAGTAAAGTTGCAGAAGAATTGGGCTAGCGGGATAGCTTCGTGGTAAAAGCACTCGGCTTGCAACCGTGTGATCCTTGGTTCAAATCCAGGTCACAGTAGGTCACCGTTGTAAGTATGAGCCCCTCACATTTATCTTAGCTGCTACCACTTCAACAAGCCTCGGGCTTAGGAGGTCCATTTAATAGGATGTAGCCTAATGCCCGAGTAATATTCTTCGAAAAAATCTTTGAGAAATTACCAAAGGCATCCTACAAAATAAGTCACGTTGGGGAGCTGTTTGAGGGCCCAGTTCAGGAGTTGGCTAAGTTTCTGATTTTGCATTTAATAGGAAATAGCAGTCCAAATTCACCATTAAAGCTTCTATTTCTTGTATGTTTAAGACTCATGTAAGCGGGGTGAGTAACCTTTCAGTACCGGGAACTTATCTAAACAGGAGTTTGATTTTTTTAAAGCTGTCGCATTCTAAATAATCTACCACCTCAGACTCTACACTTCATAAACATATGCTACCTATGTTACATGATTTACCCGGGATGAGGGATAGCCAATGCGCTTACAGCGAGAGAGCGAGGTTCTCACCAAGATGCAAATCAAGTTTCAGATACAACATAGCTTAGTCATCACAACATCAACAGGTCTCGGGTGAAGTATTGGTGAGCACTAGTTAACCCGGTCGGATGGTTGGTTTACGGGACGGCAACTTGTTAGTCTTAAGGTTGGTTCATCTATTCATCACTTTCACCACATGCGTATGACCACGGCACATTAGAATACTCACACATATTTGGTAAATGTTCATGGCGCCCGCCTTAAATGGCAAATTGACAAATATGAAGTCTACGAGAAGCTTTATGAAAACTGGATTCAACACTCAAGGACTGTGTTGATATAGTCAATTAAAAAAGCTTTCAGATTGTTAAAATTTCACTACTAGTCAACTCTTCAGTTTCAGATGTTTGGTCACTAAATTGTTGCAGTCACTAAAAAATCACAGTGTTTCAGTAGTTTTGTATTAAAAGGTTGACATACCAGCTGAGCATGCACTGTTGCTTCCTCATTGTATTTTGCCACACCGCATATGAAACCTGTACGGTCCTCAAAGTTAGTATCAAGATTCACTCGGTAGTAGACTGAATGGGAAGCTGCTTCTATACATGGCTGCAAAGAGGCAAACGTAACCACTAGGCGAGGTAGTTCAAATGTGTAGAAACCAGGTGAAGATAACTATTTTCCACACCCTGGGCAAATGTACAATTATTTTGGGCTAACTTGAGCCCTCATATGGGCAAACAAAGCTCTTCTTACTAAACAAGTCCATATTTTTCTGTCAGTGGGTAATGATAGGAGCCGTTCGT
>Ga0224511_10000932_pt1 | contig 16143 bp, 13 predicted proteins | sample SF_May12_sed_USG_2_FD_169988 | JGI IMG/M metagenome (GOLD analysis project Ga0224511, IMG submission 169988) | Sediment microbial communities from San Francisco Bay, California, United States - SF_May12_sed_USGS_8_1 | ecosystem: Environmental > Aquatic > Marine > Sediment | place: USA...
TGAATGATGCCACACCACTGACGCCCCCTAGCGCATGAGCAGAACTCCATTTTCAAATGTAAACAACATACATGTACACTCCATGATCCCTGAGGACCAGAAAAATATGACTACACAAAGCAATGTTTATGCATATTCTTATGATGACTCTTAATAAGTAAAATAATGTTCATATTTCAGTAATTTGCAGTGATAATGCCTGTTTAAGCCTGATTTAAATACTATGAGCAAGTTGAGTTAAACAATTAAGAGTTGGGACAGGGAATTTTTGTGGGATTTGGTCATGTCATCACCCATTTGAAGATGTAACAGATAGTATGTCATAACCGTTTTGTGTTACAATTAAAACAAATGCCCCGTTGAACAAATAAAGTCACTTTAAACATAAATCCATATACATTTGAGCTGTAAAATGTGCATATATACCCCGGACATGGTTTTGGCCGATACAATGAGAATAAATGAGTCTAGTCAAAATAGCGCCACACGAGTCAATCTTATTAAAATTTTAGTTCAATGTTTACAAAATAAAGTCTTTGAAACGGTTTAAATTTATTGCAAAATAAATGTGCTATTACAATTCGTTTTTAGTAAGAAGTCAATAATCAAAGTTAATGTAATTGCTATATATGTTTTTTAATCTTTCGCTGACAGTTTTTTTTAAATGTTCATTTCAGCAAAGGCTGGGATAGAAGTTTTAAAGCCAATGATATACTTTGCTGAAACCAATTTGTTTATTTTTCACCACTTGACCACCAGGTGCACCGTTCCGCAAATGTGCATGTCCGCCAATGCGGTAGATTCTCTTTGATCTTGTAAAGGCGTGGGAATGGGGCCTTTCTTTTGTGTTTTCAAGGTCAGATTGTCACCTGATCTATTGGATTAAAATTGACCATGAACTTTTATAAATGATCATGATTGACAGTTGCGGTTCTGTCCATTTACTGTCTATTACCCTCCCAATTAAGCTGAAAAATACTGAAATGAAAATATGATATGATACCCCTAGGATTTAATTAAATAACCTCCCGACTTAAAATAACTTATATAATTTTAGACAGGTGTAATTGTTATTCATTTTTATATAGTTACATAGCCTCAAATAATATTTTTAAAAAACTCTTAAAAAATAACACACAATTGACATAAGAATACTTAAAATCGTGACGTCCTTTGTAACGTTGTGCTCCTGGTCATGCTTATATGCCTTCTTAAAGTATTTCTAACTATATTGTGTTTTTTTTCTTCAGATGTTTTTTCATGCTGTTTTCAACATATGTTAGGAAAATGTAGAGGAGTCACATTATTCAACTTTTAAACATGTTAATCATCTATTGCTTTTGCTATCAGCAAAGTCCACGAACTTATCATATAATTTTCGTATTGTCCAAACATGCGCAAAAACAATAAGTTGTAACCGTCAGTACTTTGTTCAACACATACAAGTTTCTTCAAAGTTAAAGTGTATAGTGTCTTTAAATCACTAAATATATACCACCAAACAACATAAAAAGACCCAGGTGAATAACATACTTAGTATTGCATTTAATGTCGATAATAAAAGGTGCACGATAACACAATTGGTTGCTCTGAATCCGCCACTGACATCGGCGATACATGTTTTACATTAAACAATTTGAAAGACTTCCAGATAGTTTAGACAGCAGGTCTTAAAGTTCTTGGGACTTCAAGACATGTCCACGGTGCTAGACATTGCGCAGTATTTTGTCATTTACATCAGATGTATGTGAGAAAGCAGACAGTTGCTTGCAGAGGAAAATAGAGATATGGTTTATAACGCAGACTCTGTGGTTTGTTGCAAACATGCTTTTTAGTGTATAAATGTCGTTTTAAATAGTTTGTAGTCTTTGTAACTACTACTGAATGATTAAAATGAGTCGACAACAAACATTTGGCCCAGGTGAGCAGGGTACCGCATTCGATTAGGTGCTAATTAAGTATGTGAAAATACCTATAAAACTTAATATTGTTTAAACATCATCTGTAATGTAAATCAAACTGCCAAATATAGTTTCACTTCAAACGACATTATAAAACGTCAAACTCGTAAGCATTCATCCCTGGTTAGACTTCATCTCTGTGGAGCATGAAACTATTATTTCTGTCATTAATTATACTGACTCGTAGATTGGTTTACTCTTGTTAGTTAATCGTTGGAAGCATTGGTCTGCAACAAACACTCATTTAGTTTACTTATAACATCATTGCAAATTATATTTATACATAACACCGAAAAATATCATTCTAGTTAATATGCCTTATATCCATTGCAGCTTGTCTTGCATTTACACTTTTCCGTTATGGCAACCGTCAACTGGCGGTGGACGCAGATGTCACAGACAACACTGTAGAAAGTCTTCAACGATGCATGGCTTTGTTTCTGGACCGACCTACCTGCCAGCTCTTTTCATTCAACCAGCAGAACAAAACGTGTCAACTTTATGATACATCATCTACATCAAGCTTGTATGAAGTGGCCGATGGTTTTGTGTTCAAACGATTCTGCACTTCAGGTATGTTCTTAACAATAATCAAACCCCATTTTATTAATACAATTTGACATTTGGGTTTGCTTCAGTGTGTAGTTTGTTCACGTTAATAATACTACGTATACAGCATGTGTTTCAATCAATATCACAGAGTGTAAGCCAGAGTTGGATAGTTACGGTTACACAGTGACAACTAACGGCGCCATTGTTGGCAGCATAACTGAGTACACGTGTCGCCCTGGCTACTATCTTACTGCTGGTGACACGAGTCGCACGTGTCTACCGAGCCTCGTCTGGAGCGGACGGCGGCCCACATGTCAACGAGATTGCAGCCCGATCCACCCACTAACTTGCAACGGCTGCCGGTTCCGACCTAATAGTCTAATAGACATGTGTACGTACAGCGATCCGACTAACGTCATCAGTCAGTCATGCGCAGCGCGTACACAGGAGGCAGGAGTGTTTTCAATGTACTACTCTTGGGAGGATTGTCGAATCTCTGACTGTGCAATAAACATCGACGACGCTGGGGTTTCGGGGGCTTGGGCGTTCACGCATTCCTGCTTTAGCAGTAAGTTTTTTCCAGATATGACATATTTCATAACCATTGATAAACAGCATCATTAAATCCAAGATGTTTACCCCATTAAGGCTATGCTTCCTGGGAACTTCCCATTTTTCTCATCTTAATTTTGCAGAATGTTATTCTTTTGTCATTTACAAGGGATTTCGCATTTAGGGTCCTCTATATCTATATTAACTTAGAAATCCTACAATTAACCACTGAGCCGTTAAAGAACACAAGTTACATGAGTAAGGTATGGCACGGGTGTCATGTGTCTTAGGTCAATTGATGGATAAATGATGTATACAGATATTGATTTTGAGTGCCACCTACACCTTTCAATTACATTTAATTTAACATTAAATTAACAAAAGAAAATCTTACACAGGCATGGGAAAAAGATCAGTACTGGAGGGCATATACTGAACCGTGTAATCCTTTTGATTTTTAACTAGAGGTCACCATTTAACAATTCCATTAAGTTTTATTTAGCGAGTATTGAAAGCCTTTATTATAAGTTACACTGCACGAATCATGGAAGCCAAAAGACGGGTTTTATTGCTTTGCCGGCCCGGTGGTGTTGTTTCAAGAGAACCTGTGTTTAAAATGTTTGTTTTTTTATACCGCAGCGGTGGCTCAGTGGTTAGAGCGTTCGCCCCGTGAGCGGGAGGTCGTGGGTTCGATCCCCGACCGCGTCATACCAAAGACGTTATAAAAATGGTACCAGATGCTTCCTTGCTTGACGCTCAGCATATAAGGACAGGTCTGGCTTCTCTCTCCTCTCAAACCTCGTTCAAAAAGAGTTGGATACCATCCGGAATGAGCGGTCGAGAGTGATTAATATAAGTTGGAGTAACTTGTTTCGCAATCGACCATAAATAAATAAGTTTAAATTAAATCAAAATGTTTGGAGAAAACATGACACACGATACACGTACTAACTGTTATTATTTGTGTTACGATTTGGTTGTTAACACATCCTGTTATTTTGTTATCTTGCTTTAATGAATTTCTAACATTTGTTCCACTTATCCATGCTTCCCTAGTGTACTGTGTCTATATGTTTCGGCTGTTATTGCCTAATATGACAAATAAATTTAAGAACTCAAGCTTTACATAAATTATTCTGCTCACTTAAGCACATAAGCGGCGTATATTCATAATCCATTAAGGTATTGCTGGGTGCTTTCGCCAATTGAAAACATAATGCGCATTTAAAATATTACACATTTTGAATTGTTAATATAACATAACGTTTTTAATTCTATATTTGATATTGGCTCTGCTATTTGTCCAGAGAACACAAATAAAATGTCAATTCTGTTAATAAATAAATGACATTAAACAGAGCCAATAACAAATCATGTTTGGCTAAGGACCAATAGTGATAGATTTAGTATAGAGCATGATTATGTAGATTTTGTTTCGTAGGATTTTGAACGTTTTTACAGAGCTTATAATTAATATTTATGTTACAACAATCGTTTGACATGAACTGTTAACCATCATCAACCAAATCTTTCAGTCAATACTGTGTACATAGCTATATTGTTTACGGTAATATTTTAAAACAAGATTCTCAATGCAACAAAAAACAATTATACTGCTTGTTGAAAAGAGGCAATACTAAATATACTGTGCAGTAATGGCAAGTATTGTCGACATTCAGCCTAATTCCTGGCATGGAAAAAGGCTTGCCTGTGTAAGTACCAATCCTAAATAATCGACAACCGTTTTTGCGTTATTTTCCAACCTATTTTTTACAGTAAACTTGTTTTACGCATTTTGAATGAGTTAGTGTTTTGTTGTTAAACATTTGTCTCTGTTTTAGGTTGTCGGTCAGTGACCACATCCAAGATATTGGGCGAGATACCTACTGTACCAGGAAACATTTCACTCTACACAATGGAAAGGGCCGACTGTTTTCGGACGTGCTTCGACTACGAGAACTGCCACTATGTGACCATAGAGGCTTTCAGCAACGGAGTCTACTGCATGATTTATCTAACTGATGGACTTGTCAACTTCACATTGACCCCTCAGAACAGGGCTTCCTTTTACACTATTGAATGCACTGGTAATACACAAATGTACATGTATAGTAGTATTCGTCTAGTTTTATCATCGTTAAAATGTTAAATTTTACTGTAACTTATTTACACTAGTCTGTAAGACTTCTTTTTTTGTTACCGTATTTAAGTGAGTACTGACACATCCAGTATTTGTCAAAACCGGCAACTGTGTATGAACTGCGCTACAATCAACACTAAAGAGTGCGTGGAGGACATCAGTGCCCCGTCCTCAGCCGAGGAATGCCTTGCAAGGGTTGGACTCATGCCTCTTGTAGGCTTTGACCAGCAAGGAACATGCCGGGCATACTTCAGCTCCGAATGTATGGAAATGTACTCTACAGGAAAGATAGACAGTCGGACCTTCACCGGCGGCTGGACGGCCAGAAGGACGTGCACTTCAAGTCAGTTTATTCGTTGGTTGTTTAGTACATAGTAGTTTAATAGTGTGTTGTAAATCGCCCAGTAAAGCACAGTCGGTTACTTAACGAATGTGTCATCCGATGGAACTTCCAGGAATTGGGGAAACTTGTTCGGAGATGATTGATACATAACATATCGAGTTTTCGCTTACAGTTGTGTCTTGTTGATCAGCAGACAATTGCTAGTTGAGTAAATACGCAAATGTGGGTGAGCAATATGTTTGTTAGTAGACTGACCGCCGTCATATAACTTATCAGTGCCTCAAAGAGCGTTAAATTAAACAAACAAACAAACTTGTTTCTGCTAATGTGACATAACGTTAAAGTATGCCACAAGAACTGTTATTGTAATTTGTTTTAAGGTTGTCCAACATTTTCCCTCAAGAAGTATTGGCGATGGCAGATTGACACAGCAGCCGACGCCACTTTCACACAAATTGACAACATCGAACCATTGTGTTTGTCATTGTGCCTAGATCGCGAGAATTGCCAACTGTTCTCTTATTTTATGCCTAACAAAACGTGCAGACTTTATGATTCTTTGACATGGAATACAGCGACCAAAAGTGTGCTAAACGACAACTTTATTATAGAACGGGTCTGCCATGCAGTTGCAGGTCCGTATTTAGTATTTGTTTTATCATCATAATCCAACCATGCAATAGAGACGGGCATAAGGCGTTACCACTGTACGTCCCTGCTCATGTACGTCCGTGCGTTGTTTATGATAGAAATAACTCTAACTTGTGAACGCAGCTTCTACTACACCACTGGTGGAAAATTGGTTTAACCTACTACAGTGCTTGGCATAATGCCTATTTGTGCATGAATACGGACATTTGATGTTACATGTTCCGTTAAAATGTAATGGGCCATTAATAAAAAAATTAATTCAATTTCGTCACGCATTTCTCCGGAACTACCCCTGCTTAAGCTGTGAAACTGTACATAAATACTTGTTACCTTGTAAACGTGTGCACTTGTGTATTTTGAGGCACATTCATTACATATTGACAGAGTTATTGAGAGTCATTTACCTTAGTTGATAGTAAAATAGCATGCATATTTGGACATGTGCCGCATGTAACTCCTAAATTATGAATGCAAGAGCCTTGCAACTTCCAATGAATTAATGTCGGCAGGTTAACTTGCACACCTAGATCTTTTGACGCACGTTCATTACAGTTTTACATAGTTATTGCCCGTGATTGATAGAAAAACATGTTGACTGGAGTCGCGTGTTACTCCTTAACTATGAATACAAGAGTCGTAAAACTTCCTTTAAATATGTGTTAGCATGAACAATTGCGCACCTGGATATATTGACGCACGTTTATTTCAATTTGATCCCGTGTCAATGCTCATGGCAGGGGCATTTGTCAACCTAAACACCTCGAGTTAAAAAACTTGTTACAGAAGATTTGAGGCTATTAAATCTCGCCCACTACACTGACACTATACACACATTATTATAAATGTTTTTATTATATACCTATAAATGATATGTATAAAATACAAGCTAACAAATACAACGGGCCGGATTGAAAATACCGGATCATGCTTCATCAGTGGGTAACGGATTTAAATCACCCTCCTACATTGTGTAATCAATAGCACGCGAGTTGTGACGTCACGCCGATGTTTTCTTTTAATTTATGCGTAAATTTTAGTGTCAGTTGTTTTTAGATTTTAACGATTTGAAAAATTATGGATAAAGGTATATAATAAAGGAACATTACGTTAGCAAATGGATCCGTCGGTTTGTATCACTTTTTGTTGCCTGTGTAAAGTCAAATCACGCTTGACATTCGGTCTTGCGAGATACGACTTCACACAGTCAACTCGAAGTAATACAAACCGACGAATCAACGTGCTAACATAATATTCTGTTTGTATTAATAGTCCAACTGCAATCACTGCAAGCGTCAGTATGTTATACTGTGTGATAGTGTGGCTAACAGAGACCCCATTGGCAAGATGGTATATAAATGACAGCCTTTTTCTCTCAGAATGTGCTCCTGAGAAGGACGGCTATGGATACTCTGTAACCATTACTGGTGTCACGGTGGGCAGTACAGCCACATACACATGCTGGCCGGGCTTTGACCATGTGTCTGGAGACACAAGTCGCCAGTGTCTGCTAAGTCTCATATGGAGCGGACAGCGGCCGACCTGCCAACGTGCCTGCATCACCATCTACCCTCTATACTGCCGGAATTGTAGGTTTAACTGGAACAGCCTTGTTCACAAATGCCAATACAGATCGCCCATCACAATGCCAAGTCAAAACTGCACGGCTTTGATTCAAGAACAAAATGTGATTTCGGTTTACTATGCATTAGGAAAATGCTCTACTTCTGACTGCGATATATATATTGACGATCTCGGCGATTCCTCAGAATGGACGTTTACTCATTCCTGCTTTGACTGTGAGTATCCGCTTGTTCTCTTTGGAAAAAACGAATAGATATTATTTTAATAGTGTATTGTGTTTTAATATGTATATTTGATTAACAAAATTAAATACTATCTAATTCAGAACAAGTGTAAGAAAAGTAAAAAGCACTTCAATGGGATATATCATGAGGTATTTTCGTTTTTTATGTGCAATATATTTTCTAAGTGTGAAAAGCAATTTCCGGTCTTTCGAAAACAATTTTGTTGTCAACAAGATTTAGTCACGAACATTAACATAAAATATGTTTATTAATTTCACAGAGTGAACATTCTAGCTAAGACATCTGCCATCTCGTATTTGGTGGCCCTGAATTGCTATTACATGCATACGACGAAATAAAATGTTTTTGATTGGTCTGTAACTTGTCGGATATAACGGTGTGTCGTAATGATCTTTTAAAACTGCGCAGCTAAATGCTAAACGGCCGAGTGTCTTCTGTTTAACATCCGTGCAATCTGACATACATGCAAGCTTATTATATTTTATTTTCTATATATTAAATCAACAACTATGCACAATTACGCAATGGATTCTTTCCTCACCTTTAGACCTTTCAGCTCTCATTATATCAACCACATGTTATAGCTATTTTATGTGCTTCTTATAAACAGAGTAAAAAGAGTGTCATAGTCTTGTAGGTACAATCGTTGAAATACATCCTTATCTTGCCTTTCACTTCTCGCTTGAGTGACAATGAATACTGAACATTTATGACGCCTGGTGATTCCAAATCTCAGATCCTCAACATGGAATAATCAAAGCACAAAAATAACTGTTTTAACAAGCGTGTACTTCTATAATGACAAAGCGCATGTAGAAACATTTTTTGTCGCGAAATAAATATGTAACGTGTTATTTATTGCGATACTTGCAAAGGTGTATGACGAACACCAGGCGGTTTAAGTACATTGTTTGTCAATTCCGTCATGCTTTCTCTACGGTCTTTTTCCCCTTTCTCTTCATATCACTTAATAAAAACAGTTTTGATTACTTGCACATAAACGTTCATTTATACGCTTAGGTCGACGAGGTTGTCTTGGAAGAGTAGGTATATGTGCATATATTAGTGATATGTAAGATTAGTGGTATTCAAACATTGTTAGAGCGACCTACCGTGACTATTACACAAATACGTGGTCACTGTTTTGCAGACTGCCGGACAGTTTCGATGACCATGACTGGTTCTTCGACGATATCTGAACTGGAGACCAGATCATTTATCACTCTTGAGTTTTCTGAATGTTTCCGGGCCTGCTTGGAGCACGAACATTGCTATGTTTTAGCGCTTGAAAGATTGGATTACACTTATTGGCGTTGCAAAATCTTCCTTAATGTTGGAATTGCAAATTTAACTTTGATAAGTAGTTTCTATGATCGCGTATACACGTTTGACTGTATAGGTAAAACATACTTTTGTATTGTAAAGTTTTCCTTTAAATATTAAATTTAAACAAAATCTACATTTTGCTTAATACCTATTACCTAAATGTAAATGTAAATCTTTCTGCAGAACAATTTTACCTAAATTGAAACTACATAATTTACATATAGAACTGTCTATTTGAAGCGTGCCCTCATTTACCGAATGTGACATTCGCCGAGCTGTCATACAGCGAACCAGAGCCGGCAATTGGAACAGTTGCAACCTACACGTGTCTCTCTGGTTACACACCGACGACACCCACTGTTCTTCAATGTCTCGCTGATCGAACGTGGGCGGGAACGGTGCCGAACTGCACTTTGGTTGAATGTGAGCGACCCTTAAACAGTACAGACAGTATTATATATCCAGACAGGGCAATGTTCGTGGTGGGTGATTGTGTTACATTTGAATGTCATGTTGGGTTCACATTAACCGGCTCTAACACTGTTGAGTGTCAAGAGTTTGGCTGGAATGGTTCATTCCCAAGCTGTTTGCCAGTTGACTGCGGCCTTGTTCCGGTTATTGCACATGGTCTGGTGTCGTATGTAGCTGGAACCACCTACCAACAAGAGGCGCATATCGAGTGTGAGCCGGGATACAATCTGACCGGAAGTCCCACTGTCGTCTGCAACTCGACTGGGACATGGAATCCCGGTGTACCGACCTGCAACGTTATAGGTACTTTTGTGTACTATTATTATTTCGTGATGCAATATGTTGCAATTACACCTGTGAAAGAGCAGCATGCTCGTTCATGTGACTAAAACAACTTAATGAGGTACACGATACTCAGTGTGATTTTGGTATTTCACTATGTTCACATGCAATTAATTTTCAATAACAGCCGCAAAGTTATATGTAACCTTATTGAATTAGGGTAATCATATGTTAATAACATGAACAATGTATGTATAAATATTTTAAGAATGTTTAACAGAGCATGCATAATAAACTGGTTATTTGACTTGTTGCATACATACATAATTTATGTAACAAATATCGTATGACAGATTGTGGTGTGTTGCCCAATATAACGAATGGAAATGTGAAGGCTGTTGCCGGTGTAGAGGGACCCAGTTCGTACAACGCCACAGCAACGTACCATTGTGACTCGGGCTATTATTTATCCCAAACAGTAACCAGGACATGTGAGGTCACGGGCACCTGGTCACACACTCAAGCTTCCTGTATTGCAGGTATACCAGTTTTAGACAGTCTTACGTGTACGCACTATAATAATTGTTTCCACGAAAAATAAAGGTAGGCATTGATAACACGTCAGGCTTCAGTGAAGAAACATTAACTTTGTATAGGCCGAAAGCGATTCCCAGTGCCACTGTACAAGCTTATTATTGCTTTTAGAAAGAAAATGGAAAATAATTTCTTACAAAGTAATTGATTTACCATAGTTAAATAGGTATAAAATTCCTCAATAACAGTTTTGCACCAAATTAATAAATTGTGATAGTAGGTAAACAAATCCTTACACAGTCGTAAGCAACATAATACAAACCGGAGCTTTCATATTTGGTATACATGTATAACATTATCTAGAGGTCGTCTACCAAAGTTGTTCAAATTATGCCCCTTGGGTCAAAATTGATCCCGCCCCGGGGGTCACATTTTTACATTGAATTATATAAGGAAAACTTCTTATGACTTCTCCTCATAAATCGCTGATGGGAATTCCACCAAACTCAACAGGAATGATCCCTGGTTGGACCCCTATCAAAAGTGTTCAAACGTTTTTGATTGGTTGCTTAAGTATGTCACGGTGTAAAAAAATAGGTTCTCAAACTGTAATTTTCGAAACATCATTTTGTCCGAAACTACATGACCGATAGATATGTAACATTATCTAGTGGTCTTTCACAACAATTGTTAAAAGTATGCCCCTAGGGTCCAACGGGGACTCATTAGGGGGCTCATCAGTTTTACATAAAGTTACACATGAAAATATTTATAGTCTTCTCAAAAACCACAAGGCCTAGAGCTTTGATATTTGTTATGTAACATCATCTAGTGGTTCTCAACAATGATTGTTAGAAGACAAAAGATGTCACATTAGGGGGCTTATCAGTTCTACATAGTCTTGATTTGATAAACCAGTTTTTCTAAGCATGTGTTGCATATGCATTTTATAAAAATGTTAATTGCGCATTTCTAAGTGTATACATGTATCCATGTATTTACGATTTTATTGAATAAGGCCACACATTTTTTATTTTATGTCTTACAAGATTATTTTTTAAATGCGTACGGTAGGTCGAAAAAAAAGAGAGAAAAAAGGTGTTCCATTAAACATTGTCATTTAAGTCGGTATATGTAATAACAGAGTATTTTAAGGTTAAAATGAGGTTAGTAAAAGACACAAGTAAGATTTCAATCTTCAATTCCAATAAATAAACATGTTTTGTTTCAATTTTTAATGACACATTGTTCGAGTAAATCGATACATGTTTTAAAAAAAGTAACATCATAACTAATATAAATGTTAAAGGAGCTTTAAGATTTGTTAAAGTTATACAAAATTGTAAGCATTAATTTATATGAACTGTTTTAATAGTTAATGACACATTGTTATATTATATCAATACATGTTTTAAATAAAAAAAAATACTTTCATATCATGAAGTGCAAAAAAGATACAAAAAAGGCTGCAGAACAATATTTTTGCTATAATTCGACTAGTTTCACAAATCACAGAGCATCTTAAGAGAAACGTTCAAACAAGCATAGTTCCATTTCTACAAAACATATAGATGCAACAATACTGAAATATATATGCAAGTATAGTCAAAGTTGGGATTAAAGGCTTTTTTCTCACGGAGAGCGTTCTTGGTATAATAGTAAAATATAGTTTCGTATTCAGTTTGTTTCGGGTTTTTAAGATTCGGCACAATTTTCATACGGCCGGCAATAAAAAATCTAAATTTTGATATTTTTTTCCATTTCTTGAAAAATACGGTAAGGATTCTTGAAAGACGTAATATAAAAAATGTCTGGCCTAATGTGCATATACACACCTTGTTTGCATATATTGTTTATTTTAAAATGGTGCGTTTATTTCGTTGATTTAAATCAAATGCAAAAGGGGCGGATATGTATTAACAAATAAATATCTCCAGAACATTTGCATTATTATTTTTACTTTGCATGCTGTAATAATATCAACGTTAATATAAAGAACCGCGTGTATCTTTAATTGACATGTTCATGTATACTGTAAAATGGGTCTAAAATGTAATTATCACGACTAACATACAAATATCTGTATCCAAATTATTTCAGCAAATCAATATGAAAATATATATACTTTGTAGCATAATGTTTTCAGTTTCAGCCACTTCACTCATAACCTTTTTGACGACATCAAAAACGACAAAAACACCAACTGCCGACACGACGACACGAACAACGGCAATAACAACACCAACATTAACAACAAAAACGACTCAAACAGCAGCCACAACACCACTTCCATCGACCACTACGTCCAGGACGTCTTCATCGACGAATTCAATCTCGACCGCGACTTCAACAACATCGGTATCAACTTCAACTCCGTTCTCTCCTCCTGGTGTATCTTCTTCAACGATGTCATCTGGACTGGGGTTGAAATCTTCTAAGGCCAGACGGATTTACATCATGCCGTGTATTTGCCACAAAGCGACATGGTTCGTGAACAAAACAGAGGATCAGATTATTGACTACTTGGTGCGAGAAACGGCAATTCAGGCCAACAACACGGCCAAGAATCGTGCTAAGCTCATCTGTCATTCCGATCTTCGCACCTCCTCGACCGTGGTGGGCTTGGTTGGCGCCGTCATAATTGTGTCGGTATTATGTGTTGTCTTTATGACAGATGTCCCTATCTTTTTGAAACATCTTAAGGGGGTTGTGACAAGCAACTATGAAATGTTGTATAAAGGCAGATTGAAAAAAGTTAAAAAGAAGTAATAAAACTTTTTTTCAGACTTGAAGTTTAAACTTTAAACCATGTTTTCATATCTCTGCGCAATAGGCAATATGTTCCTTTGTACATGATTGGTTCCCCTTAGTTTTGTATGGCGTCTTTAAAAAATGCACAAATCTGCGATATATTCATAACTTCAGACCACTCGCTTATAATGCTTTGACTGTGTGTAACATATTACACGTTTTCATATCACAGATTTAAGACTTCATTGTTGTTTAATGTAAGTATAAGGACGGCCATCTTGTTTGTTATTGTTTTTATACTGCCTGTGTTTCCTGAGGGCTTTTCGCTTTCCGGTTCAATTTAATAGCGATAGATTACGTCATTTAAATTTTCGGCGTTCTGCCTTTTTGTTATTATCACGTGGGTTTGCTTTTTTTCATTACACTCCGTTTCTTCCTTCCATTTTTGAAAAGACCATTCAGCCGAGTTTTGGAAAGCAGCGTAAGCAGTCATTAATTAGTTTTGTCTAGAGTTGCATGACTGTTGCTATTTTGCTGTAAAATGCATTTCCTATAGAAACCTAATCAGGAGGGGATATAATGATGCTTTGGTTTAAAAAATAACTTTACCATTTTTTTCTAGCCTTGGTCATTCTACCACGGACCTGTGATGAGAGAGTAAATGTATATTTTGTTTCTTTTTCTTATTCTGAATGTCTGTTGCGTCTTGGTGTTCTGCGTGTTTTTGTGTTGTTCTGTGTGTTAGTTTTTGTACGGGCCGTTTTGTCATGGTGCCCCTAAACTTGACATATCTACATTGTTTACAACATTCTTTCTTTGAACATCTTTTCAATTTATATTATTATGTGATAAATAAATTTCGCATTGTGACGTAGCGCCGATGTTTTGCAAAATGCCACTATAGTTTTGTTGAAATAAGCTGTTTGTTGTTTTGTGTGTTTCGTGCTGTTCAAATGTTTGTTTTTATGCAAGTCATTTTGTCGTGGTGTTATTAAATTTAACCCTATCTACATTGTTTGCAAAGAAATTTGTTTTAACATCTCTTTATTTTATATTAGATTGACACTGTTAGAATTGTTATGAAAAAGGTATATAATCAAAGGAACATTACGTTTGGACTTTATGTCTCGCGTGATACGAATTTACATATACACTCGAAGTGATACAACGAATATACATCCTAGTATAATATTCTGAACAGCTTCAATAAAACCGAGGCTGCTGTTTTCTCGTGCAGGCTATGCTTCCTGAGGTATTTCCCTTTCATCAGTTTAGACACTATTATTGTCACAAAATAAGACTCATGTGTTTAAAAATAATTATAGTCCATATCAGTTGAATATTTTAATAAATGTTTCTGTTTAACATTTTTTAGAGAGGCGGGCTAGTGATTTCGTGTTCATAATGTGCAATGAACGAATGCGGGGACTTTCATGGACGTTTTCATTATAAAACTGTTAAAAGTCGTGTTACTACTGTACTCTATCACTATATCCGCCAGTAGCTTACACATATATAACGTGAATATTGCGTTTGTTTAATCAGTGAGTATACATAACTAAATAGTCACACAACTAGTATCACAGTAGTTTCTTTAAGAGAGCTTACCTTGCGTGTGGTCCCGTATCCGCGAAAACAAAAACAATTATTGTTACATCCTGGCAAATTTGTTGTTTGTTAACCAACTTATTTGGCACAAAGATATTAACTGTGTTCTGTATTAAATTTAACTTCTGATCAACTGCGATAAAACGTCACGTTTAGTTTATATAGAAAATAGTTGCAGCTTTATCATTTTGAATGCACAATGTTCAGGTTTTATCGGTTTGTTTGGTTTACGGTGTGTTGTTGGAAGTTAATGTACATATCCGAAAATTTCGACCCACGCTCGTGATTTCTGTGCAGTACAACGAGATCAAACGATGCTTTGGTCAATGTGTGTTTCAATATGTTATAATTATTAATGGGTTGTTCATATTCTCATTTAGTGTCTTCAACGCTTATATTAAAATGCTTATCTGTTATGACATTGTTTTGGTACCTTTTATAGTGCATAACCAATTGGGGGTTCCTTGATTTTGGACTTTAAATGTACATTTTGCCTAGTACATGATTTACTTTACATTTTATATTATTCATTTTAAATATCGTCATGTGTGTTACCAGTAAAAAAGTGTGCTATTATCTTTTAGTTCAAACAATTTGTTTTGGATAAAAGTGTGTTGTATAAGAACCACAATGTAAACTTTTTGCCTAAACAAATCACATTTGATTAAAACTAACCTTTAAATAATCACCTTTTTATAGCATTGCAAATTATAAATATACACGTGTCGTTTAGCTATGTATGAACGATTATCATCGCTGTATCTCAGAATAGTGCATTGTTGTTGTTGTTGTTGTTGTTGTTGTTGTTGTTGTTGTTGTTGTTGTTGTTGTTGTTGTTGTTGTTGTTGTTTTTATAAATAAAGATGTCACCAAAAAAAGTCTTCAACAACCTTAACGTATCTGGCATTGGAAGGAATCTAAATTAATAATAAACCTATTGTGAAACACTGCCGGTAAAGCAAAATACCCTGTTGGTAACGTCAATTTATGTTTTCTAGACTGGGTATATACTGCTATATCTGATTGATTGATTGATTGATTGATTGATTGATTGATTGATTGATTGATTGATTGATTGATTGATTGATTGATTGATTGATTGATTGATTGATTGATTGATTGATTGATTGATTGATTGATTGATTG
>Ga0224511_10000933_pt1 | contig 16141 bp, 6 predicted proteins | sample SF_May12_sed_USG_2_FD_169988 | JGI IMG/M metagenome (GOLD analysis project Ga0224511, IMG submission 169988) | Sediment microbial communities from San Francisco Bay, California, United States - SF_May12_sed_USGS_8_1 | ecosystem: Environmental > Aquatic > Marine > Sediment | place: USA...
ATACAGGGGAGAACACCATGAACACTGACCCTAAACACGACACCGCCACCCCGCCGGGCCTGAAACGACCAGCGCAGACAACCCCGAGATCCCCGTGCAGACAGCGACAGTAAGCTGTTAGGACGGGCGAGGAGAGTACACTAGTCCGACCGATGACATTGGACAGTCGTATACATTGAACTGTGACATTGATGGTCAAAATAGAACTATAACATGTTTATCTTTAAATGTATGTGGTTTAGTGACTAAACTGAATTTCCCCGAGTTTATATCATTTGTGAATAATTTCGATATTATAACCTTTCAAGAGACAAAAACCGATCTTTTAGACCATATTGGATTAGACAATTTTAAGCTGTATTTTAAACATAGAAAAACTGCTACCAAATGTTAATCAGGTGGATTATGTGTTGGGATTAAACATTACCTTGTACCATATGTATCGATGATTGAAACTGATTGTGATCTTGTTGTGTGGTTTTCTTTATCATGTAGTTTCACCTGTAAAGGCGATGTATTATTCGGCGCTATATATTTGTTACCCGAAAATTCAAAATACGCTTTAGAAGATCATTCTGTCGTTTTACAAAAATATTCAGACATGCTGTGTAAATCATACAGCCACATGTGTTGTTTAAGCGATTTCAATTCTAGGATTAGAAATTTACAAGATTATATAGAGCCGGATTGTGAAATATTTTCCGAAATTCAATTAAACGAACTGTATAACGACTTAAATGCCGATGCCACACATTTTGATACAACACACATTTGTAAACAAAGGAGTCACAATGATCTTGTAGTGAACAACTACGGCTTTAGATTTATAGATTTTTTAAAGCTTAATAACATGTATATACTTAATGGTAAAACGCCAGGTGACCTCGTTGGTAAAGTCACGTGCACAAATGTTAGTACCGTAGATTATTGTATATGTACACCCTCACTGTTTTGTAACGTTGATAACTTTCACGTTCATGATTTTTGTACCTTATTATCTGATGTCCATAACCCAATAAGTGTAGACTTTTTGTTTAGTTGTGATAAGTCAAGCCCCGATGTAAATTTGTTGTACACTGAAAAGAACCCTAATGCTAGATTATGGGAACCAAATAAATATGATGCCTTCATAAATAATCTTGACATGGATGCAGATGACATAATTTTACAAGATTAAAATAATCTGCAACAAACTAATACGTTAAATAATACTCAGGTAAATGATGTTGTAGACAAGATTGGCCTATTATTCGCCAACACTGCAAGTAAATCATTTTCAAAACCAACTCACAAGATAAATAAAGGATCTACTAGAAAAAGTAAACATAAGGTCTGGTTTGATAGTGAATGCAAACGAACAAGAAGAATTTTTCACACAGCTTAATATTAATATAAATTAAACAGAAATGACGTTACCGAGAACAACTTGAAGACGAAAAGTCATGAATATAAGAAAACGTTAAATAGTAGCTTTACAAGACACCAAAGATTGAACGCCAAAAAATTAAAGGCGCTTAGTAAATCTGATCCAAATTCTTTTTGGAATTTCTTGAAACGCCCAAATTCAAATAAATGTAACTCTAGTCTAAGTGATATGTTTGAATATTTTAAAAACACTAACTCAGATACACTTGTCAACGTTGCCAATTTACTCGGTCAAAACGAAGTGACTGATGACTTTGTTAACTGTGATAATTCTGTACTCAACAATGATATATCTATAGCAGAAATAGAGAAAGCTGTTAAAAATCTCAGAAACAATAAATCATGTGGAGTTGATAGAATTGTTAATGAGCATATTAAATGCACGTTTACCCAAATGAAACATGTTTATCTGAAATTATTTAATATTGTTTTTAAAACTGCTATTTTACCTGAATGTTGGTCCATTGGAATTATAAATCCCATTTATAAAAATAAAGGAGATATGTCTGACCCTGCAAATTACCTTCCCATTACACTACTAAGTTGTCTTGGCAAACTTTTTACTACAATTTTAAATAATCGATTATTAAAATATGTTGAAGATAATGATATTATTAGCAAATACCAAGCAGGATTCAGACCGTATCACTCAACGGTTGATAACATGTTTGTACCGAATCTGTTAATTGAACATATGTTTAGTATGAAACAGAAACTGTTTTGTGCATTCATAGACTTAAAAGGAGCTTTTGATTCTATTAATAGAAACATGTTATGGTTGAAGTTAAGACATTATAATATAAGTGGAAACGTTTTAACATCCTCAAAAGTATGTACGAACATGCGAAAAGTTGCGTACGAGTAAATGGCTCTATTTCTGATTATTTTAACTGTTGTATTGGAGTAGGGCAAGGAGAAAGTTTATCTCCGCTCTTGTTTTCATTTTTTGTCAATGATTTGCATGACTATTATGCTAACAGTAATTTATTAACGGTATTTTGATAAATAATGATGTACCAGACGAAAACATTGTTAACATGTTTAAACTATTTGTCCTCTTGCATGCTGACGATACAGTAATTTTATCAGATTCTCTAGATGACTTACAAAATGCACTTTTACTATATGAACAATATTGTGTCCAGTGGGACCTACATGTTAACACGTCCAAAACAAAAATTGTTGTATTTACAAAAGGAAAGGCGAAATCGTTTAAGTGATATATGTGTAGTGCTGAAATAGAAATTGTAAATGAGTTTAAATACCTATATGCCGATAAAACCGTGTACATCACCACAAAAAATAACACATCTTTTAAAATTTGTTAAACGAATTATAACTTAAGCTGATGCTATTCTTTGATATGCATTTTGTATTTCTCCTCATACACATTGCTTATGAATGTCCATAATCACGCTCCCCTTTTCTTTTTTCTCTTTCCCCCATTTTTCCCCTTTCCGACCCAGTGGCAACATGTGTATGATCAGAGGTGTTGCAACATGGTACATTTGTATGATCAGAGGTTTGGAGTGTGTAACACCAACTAGGTTTAAACCACCTTTACCACCCGCTTTTATAATGCCATGGTAAAACAATCACAAAACGTGTCACATATCCAGTCACACCTGTTTGTTGAATTGGCATGATGGAACATACTATGTCAATGTTGCTTTCTGGTAAATACTGTGACTTATTTTAAAATCACGTTGTTAAGATAATATTTTTTTCCAGTTTTATTTCAACAAATGATAATCTTAAGCGTAGAACAGTTATTGTAATAATACCTTAGTATTTGTTTAATAAATAAAACTATAATAATTTACAAGTTTACATTACAATCTGGTATCGGATTTCAATACTAGTAATTTGATTGGTTTAATGCCTTATGGAAACATTTTTGAATGGTTGTGGCTTCAACTTCTTTCCAAGCGTTACTGACCCAGTAGATAGCGTCCAGACAAGTGATTTGTTTCAGCAATTCTGTGCCACAGAGTGATGGTGATCTGTCCATTTCCTTGACAATGTGCAGAAGCTTAAACAATAAACAAAAACTTATTAGTATTTGAGTGCATTTAAAACAATTTGACATTGATCTTGTTACATTTAGTGTTTATGTTTGAATTTTTTTTTATCTTGTTTTCACCAAATTTCAATGCAGTAAAAATCAGGGTGTGATGGAGCATTGTCAATGAAAAGCAAGATATGCCTGTTTTGGGCTTTCATTTTCTTGTTTACATTTTGTACAAAGTCCTCAAACATTTTGCTGTTCATCCAATGTTATGTCTTTTTACGAAGCCCTCCAACCATCCGTTTGAAGCTTTAAAATCACGTTTCTGTAAATCTGAGGCAAAATGTAAAGCTTTGGTCTGAATAAGTGGCCCAGCTACATTGATACGACGACTTACTGCATCTTTGAACCATTCGTACACTAAATTTCCTCATTCCCAGTCAAGTATCGTCGCCTTTTCGATTACACGAGAACAATAAAAGTAACTCTTGCGATACTACCGGTTACTTCCTTTGCGAGGGCTGTCTCAAAAATTGTTAGAAACAGTGAAAATCGTCGATTCGGAGCAGAAATTTAAGGTCGCATGTCGCATCTGACATATAGAAAATAGTGTTGGGAAGAGTCAGATATGGTCGTATCTGCCAGGAAGTCGCTTAAAATAGTGTGTCGCTAAGGCAGGTTGGACTGTAAATTAATGGCGATTCAGTCATGTGTTTGAAAAGAAAACGACATTATAAAACTTTAAGAAAAATGTATATAACGCTTATGTTTCATTAAACATAAAAACTGTTGAATACAATAATAACAAATTATGGGGACACCAAATGATGTCCGTTAACTGCTTAAGGAAGAAAACTGCTTAAGCTGTGATGGAAAACATTACAATGTCATGGTGTTCATATACACTTCTGGATTCAGAATACATTGGGTTCAATAAAAATTGCCTTTTACTATATTGCAAAAACTACTATCCTAAGATCTTACATGTTTTTGTCTGAATAATGAGCACACTGAAACAATTTTTTCCACCACATCTTTTTGACAGCAGAGGTATTGAAATATTTATATTTATATAATATTATAACTTTACGTTAATACATACGCTTACTTAGGACAACACAGCTTCAAACTACAATATATTGTGGACAGCGCGTGCAAGCATTCCCGCTGACATTTTAACGCTTATACGTTGGCGAAAACGTAAGCCTTTAAACTGCCAATTTGAACAACAGGACGAAAATGAACTTTGAGTCGAAACCATAGCGTCAAACGAAGAACATTAAATATGTGTGGATTGATTTTAATTTTTCGCGTGGATGTGAAATGTAAACGCTCTGAAGAGGGTAACAAAATTGGAAACAAAAATCAAGCTGACAACGCAGAGCTGTCTAAACTAGCATTGCTCAGCTTGTATCTTAGTGGTATTTCACTTTAAAAACTATAAGTACCGTACTTAATTTTAACATAAAACACCTATTAATTGATATTGAACTATTCCTATTGTCCGCTGTAAATTAGATTTAGATTCGAATTAAAATAAAGTAATTGGACATATTTATAATCGTTGATCAGATTTTCGACACGGCAGAGTAAGGTTTCGGGCGATTGTGTAATTATATGTATATCAGCACCACACCTCCTTTTGTAATTGTCAGCTTTGGTGATATACAATTTTGAAATGAGTATTATATTTACTAGTACTCCAAACATAATTTCCGTAGTACAAACAACAATCGGGTTTAGATGACCACGTCTTTAACACAAGGCCATAGTTTATCCTCGGTATATGTTTATCTCTTGCGTTGTAAACGTTATAGTTAAATGGGTTAAAGTATAAATGAAATGCCATATGTCGAGGAAATATTGCAATAAGGAAAGTTTCCTTACCATTGTTGAAATAGATGTATGAAACGTCTTTTTACATATAGACCGAAAAACACAAAATATAGTTTTTCTAAATGTCTGTTGCGTCATGATGTTGTACGTGTTTTTGTGTCGTTCTGTGTGTTAGTTGTTGTACGGGCCATTTTGTCATGATGCCCTTAAACTTGACATATCTGCATTGTTTACAACATTTTTTGTTTGAACATCTCTTCGATTTATATTATCTGCGTCGTTGCTATTAATATGTTCATGTACATGACTTTAATTGTTTAACATCATGTTCCAATTCAACATTTTACATGTCGGTAATACTTCAAAACAATTATTTCAGTGAACACTGTAAGTCTGGCAGCCAACGTGACGCTCCGTGTCCAGTCCGACACCCCGGCCACATTGGTGTGCAACCTCACCACCACGCTTGATTATCCAGGCTGGTCATATTCCTCACCTACCATACATTATCAAACTATAAACTATGAACCAGAACCAACATTTTATGTAAAACAAGACCGACTGACCTGGCAGCCGAACAAAAAGGACTTAGTGTTTAGTGTTGTGACACGAGAGGACGAAGGCATCTACGAGTGCTCAGCGGTTCGAATAGGGAGATGGAACATAGAGATGGTTGTAAGGGGTAAGAACTGTGTGCTACTTTATTGTTATGGTTTTGACTAAAGTTAAATGACGCTCAGTTACATACCTAAACACGCATGCACAATGTAGTGATAACGATATATGTTGAAATTCGAATTACTATAAGTCCATAATTCTAATATATATCTTACACATACATTTAAATTTAAAAACAAAACTTATAGTAAACTGGAATTACGAGGGAATAAATACAGATGTTCGCTAAAAGTGTATTTCCAGTGTTAAAAGGTTACTTACTTATTGTGCATGAAGATCCTTCTCATTCGAAGTATATCACCGTTTTGACCAACAACAAATCATATTAACAATAGCTTACGTTTACAACATCGCACGACATGTTTTGCTTTACAAAGAAAATATCATATTCTCGGAGTTCCGTAAACGTTTTTTGATTATTAATAGCAAATGCGTTTTAACATAATAAAAATTAACGATGTATTACGCATATACTCTAAATAAAAAGGGGTAATACTATTCTTAGATTTTGAAAAAAAAATCGATACGGTCGAATGGTCTTTTATGCATGAGGCGTAGCGAAGTTTGACTTCAACTTGTCTTTTATAACATGGGTCAGAACTCAGAACTATGCTAATATACAAGAATATCAAACAATGGCTTGATTTCACAGCTATTTTAAATATTTCAAGGTATAAGACAACAGTGTCCCTTGTCTGCTTTCCTAATTATAATTGTCGTCAGCATTTGTGGACCAAAAAAGGGCAAATTTATTCAACTGAAGGTAAATTAATAAAATGTGTATCATATTAAAAGACCTTAAGCCGATGATACTACATTGTTTTAAAGGGATAATTTTAAAATTGATGTAGCTTTCAACGATAAAGGCGCGTTTAATGGCTCTGGACTCATACATATAGAAATCAAGGTGTCCGGTTATGTCCGTGCAGAAATAAAGAAAACAACTGAATATGTATTAACTTCACCTTTAAAAAATATGAAATCACTTGGCATCGTCTTTGGTAATTAACAACAAAATGCAACAGCCTAAACTGTAATAAAAAATACAAGAATTCACAAAAAATGTTAATAGTTGGCAATAAAGAAAACTTTGCTGGAAAATAACAATGTTTCAATACCAGTTGCTTCCAAAACTAGTGTACATGTACCTTTGCACAATAGTGTTACACCAATGACCAGGGTATGTCTTTAACTCAATGTATGCATTGATAATGTGTACTGTACCCGAACAATACAATGCTAGTTACGTAAAACGGCGTTAATTAAAATGAAAACGTGTGTCCATCTACCACAAGCGATTTCTCTATGAAGTTGTTAAGTCAAAATTCCAGAGTTCATTTAAATACTCTGTAACCATAATAATTAATCCACCGATAGGGTGGGATGGGATGCAGTTGGATCCTTTTCATTTAAAAAGCAAAGTGACGTTTACTTCCACGCTTAAAAGGAGTTGCCTATTTATGTGAGAAATCTTTAACATGGCGTTTAAAATCAACAATTAAGTAAAGAATAGAAGGAGAATACAAATCAATTGAAATTCATTTTTAAATACTAGTTAAAGATAAGATATGAAAGGTTATTATTCGACCACATTAAAAGTATTTTGCACTGGTTATATAGTGTTATTAGTAAGAGTAATTGTTATTTATAACTATTTAATTTGTCCTAGTTTAAGATTTGGGAAATATGTAAGTTGCTTTACCTTGAATTCTCCAAAGCTTAACAAAATCCAAAGACATGTGATATGTTTAAAACACCACCATTTATAGCACATGCATACATATAAGTATTTATAAATGTCCAAATGTGTAAGTCCTTACATGCAGTTGTAATTTTTCCTGAAACTCTAGGTTAAACTCTGATTCTGTAAGGTTACTTGTATGTTTATATACTATTCTGGGCAGTCAAGCAGTTTTTATTCAGCATTGAACAATCATAGACTAGTTGGCGCGGAAACACCCACTTAAACATTTGCTCCACAGTAGTATTGAATATAAGCATCTTTCATGTTTCCCTGGTGTGGATGGGAAAATCTCTCCCGAGGGCGTAGTGCAGCATAGGCGATGACGAGGCTTGCATAGTTTATTTCATTTTACTCTATGGGGCCTACAACAATAAACAAACAGCGCGACCTATTTCTTTATAGTAATGTAGTGTTTAAAATCATTGGTCCTAATGGTAAACAAGGGCAGCGTGACTCTGAAATTTTACACAATCCATAAATTAAATCAAACATAAAAATCTACGTCTCAAGACAAAGGCACATATACGTAGTTTGTGGGTTTAATTACCAGTAAGTGGTACAAATGGAAAGTACATACAGACTCAATGTGATTTTGGCCTGATTGTCCAAAACCTAAAAAACCAATAGAGGTTGTATATTGCCAGAGACCAAGTCGGTCAATATGTTTTTAGGGTTTTACTTGGAAACTATTGGCGCGGCCATGGTCACTGTGACCTTCACCTCTTAACCCTCAACCGGAAAATAAAGGACTTATACTGCACATGACTAATATTATTCACACCATTTTTGTTAATGTCCTGTTGTAGTCTTAAAAATCTTAAAAATATTGCATTGTTTTGTGATAAATCTTTTAAAATACGAGACACTCTATTGTAATTGTACATGTTTAATACGCAGATGTTATAACTGAAAAATATTACATAATATGCCATATTTACATGTCATTGTCTTTTTACTCACTGTTCACTTGTCACATTTAATGTCATGCTTTGTTTCTTGTATAATTTTTTGACGATGCGCTTGTTGTGCTCAAGTCAAAATAAATGTTTCGTCGTTCGTTTGTATTCAATACATGTTTTATGCACATATACGAGTAGTATTTTAGTCACGAATTCGCAGCTTCCGCATGTATTGAGAATCATATCAAACGTGTTATTAAGGTAAGACCTGTGTAATGGATTCACATATTTGCAGTTAGGAAAGGTTTATAAACTTTTTTATTTAAATATTTGCCATTTTTAGACGATCCACCGCTCAACTATTCTCAGTTTTTGCTTTTTTGATTTTATAAACAAGATTGAAAATTTTCATTTTATTCATATTTAAGGGAGATAATAAGGTGAAAAATTACTTCTCTTTAATTTAATTTCAGCAAATATAGGTAACTTGCATTTAAAAAAGATTTGTCCACGGTTGAAAAGTAAAAGCATAATATATTACATTTTAATGAAAAAATATTGTTTATTTTTTGATAAAAAATACAAATGTGTATCCCTTCATAGTCCATTACAAAGGTTTTAGCTTAAATAATAATTATATAAAAAATGTTAGAAACATGTTTTTCTTTGAAAAGCTCTTCAATTTATATTATGCACCCACAAAGTTAGAGTTTCAAGGTGTTTTAGAGTATTTGATCGGTTTGGCATCAACAGTAGCTGTGACAATTGGGTATGTAGCCTATCCGGGGGAGCGCAACCGGCGGCCCCCTACCGGCCTCGGGCTATGCATTTGGCATGCCACAATCACTAAATGTTCCACTTCTTTCGCTCGCTTCGCTAGCAAGTCATTTTACACCAAATTGTAATAAAAATATGGCCAGAACATGACAAAAATGACTTACAACCGTCAATACTTTCAATGATTTTCTATCCGTCGCCTTGCTGTGCCATTGCTAAGCTCTACGTGTATTTGTCGCCATGGTGTGCTATTGTCTGGCTCTTCCTATATGTGCCAATGATACATAAATGTAACTACGTGTAATATATTTATAGCTAGGCATTGGCACACCGAGTTGACATTAATAGTGACAGCTTTGCAATGGCACACAGAGTCGCCATATATAGTGCGAGATAGGCAATGTTACTCCAGGGGGAAACATAAAGGGAAATATAAGCAACGTTTTATCAAGGCGACTAATATAATGACAACTAGGTAATGCCACAACAGGTCGATTGGTAAAGGGGCAGTCAGACAAAATGCAATGCAGATATGTTTTGTCTAAGAATGTGGAAAAAAACCTCCGACAAGGAAGGTATTGATTTAAGTAAACGCAGTTATTGCTTTTTGTGAAAAAGTATTAGCAAAATATTTTTAATGTTTTTATTGAATGCTATTATATTAGTATAACTCACTCCAGTAAAACCAAGCAAGCCGGTCATCAGCGCGCCCATTCCGGTAAACTCCATTATCTTCGGCTCCGAGGGCAGTAGCCTAAACCTGACCTGTCGCTCCTCTGGCGGCCACCCCCAACAGACGGTGGAATGGTACCTGGTAGAAGGGACAACATCCAGGCTCACAGGCTGCACCAACACTTCAGTTGCCAATGAAGGCCTCTATAACGTGACAACTAGATGCACCTTTATGCCAACGGCAGCGGACGACGGCGCGAGCTTCTACTGTCAATCCTCGTACAGCGGAGAACCAACACTGACAGATACGTCTGATCCCGTGAAGCTGCTGCTTCAATGTTCGTTAAGTATTTGAAATAATAATTAGATAAAGTGTTTTGTTAAACAGTTTTATAAACGATCATCCGAATACTTATCATACATTTGCCGAAATGTTTTTCATGACAAAAAGGTTTACGTCCATAGGTAAAGAATTAGACATTATCTATTGCGCTCTAGAACTAGTTCGATAATGCCTGGACAAGTTGGCATCATATTTTAACGTTTAAATCAAATCAAATGCCAAGACCACTATAAATGTACATTGTCATAACATTTGACAAGCATTGTGAATTAATCATTATGTTTAAATGGTATATATAGTGCGTCCATCACTGCCGACTGTGACTGTAACAAACCCGCTTGTTGACGGAACACCCGTTACCACCCTGGCCACGTGCTCAACGTCTGGTTTCCGGCCTGCAACCGTTATTTTGACGTGGATGCTAGGGGACGGCTCCACGGAAATCATGGCGGAGACCACCACTGTCACAAATATGACAGACAACAAGTATGCAGTGGCATCCCAGTACAGACGTGATGTCTCTAAGATTAACAACGGCAAGACACTTAAGTGCACGGTGAACCACGAAGCGCTCGATGCTCCGATGCCCAGGACTGCTATTCTCAACATTTCATGTAATCAACAATGTTTCTTTTACAATCAACATGTAGACATAGTTTGTTATTAAACACATTGTTCAAACATAAAACGGTCCAAATGTCTTTTAGAAATATTCGTCCTAAATAGTAGTGGTAGTAGTAGTAGTAGTAGTAGTAGTAGTAGTAGTAGTAGTAGTAGTAGTAGTAGTCGTAGTCGTAGTCGTAGCCGTAGCCATCGCCGTCGCCTTCGTCGTCATCATCATCATCATCATCATCATCATTATAATCATCAACCTCATCATCATTATTATTATTGTTAAAATTATTGTGTATTTATTGTTATTATTATTATTGTTGTTGTTGTTGTTGTTGTTGTTGTTGGTGTTGGTGTTATCTACTTGTTAGAAAATATTAGTACAGTATTTATCTGTGCAGTTCAACCCCTGTACACCAATATCACCGGGAACACACGCGTGAGGGCCAACGGCGTGAACAAGGTGACGTTGACGTGCCAGACGGACTCCTCCAACCCGCGCTCCACGGTCACGTGGTACAGGAACGGTCAGCAAGTTACCTTTACATCACAGCCGACATATTCAGCTGGACAGTACGGTGGATACATCACGACACAGGTGCTGGAACTTGTACCCATGCGTGAGATGGACGGCCAGACCATAGAGTGTAGAGCTGCTAATCAGTTATCAGGGAACGATGTAGCTGTTAGTAGTGCTCAACTTGATTTGTGGTGTAAGTTTGTATCTTTGTTTTTCTAATACATAGAGACAATGTTTGTGTTGTTGTTTTGTAATTTGAAGTATAGTATTATTCCATAAAGCATTCTCATTTTTTATAAATTGTATGTTTTAACAACATTTTGTTTCAGACTCCCCGGTAGCAAAGCTCTTTGCACCTGTTGCGTTTGAGACTCAGCCCGGCTGGTTGAACTGTTCAGTGTCCAGTAAACCAGTGTCGACCATCACGTGGTACAGAAGGAATCAGAAGATTGCAGGACCAGAAAGTACTTTGAATTACCACAGATATAGTATAATTAACAGTATGAGAGAGGACGCCGGTACGTACCGATGTACGACAAACAATGGCTATGGTGGCGATGTACACGAGGACACAGCTCTTGTCGTGCATTGTAAGTACGCAATCACAGACATTTCAAATATTGAGTATTACTTTTAACATATACAGTATTCTATCGAACTTTATTAATACCGTGTTTTATAAATCGACGTCACAACATGTGCGACTACACTAATGTTCACATATTTGCAACCTGGTAATAACGTACCATCGGTTAAACGTACTAACATTAATTCACCAATCATTGTCCTTTTATGTAAAGTAATATGGCTATTAAGTACATGTGTGTAACAGATGATAACCTACTTCAAGTAATAAATTGCTGATTTCCAGGTTCGTTTTCATATTTTGATTCAATGCCGAAATCAACCATTTTTAACATAATTAGTTTTGTCCGAGTACTCATCTCATTTAAATCAAACACCTGAATAAGTATGTTTACATGTCTTTTGTAATTGTGTATTTTCTATTTAATGATGTTTCAGAAATAGCGCGTCAGTGGTCATTATTTTAGAATGAATAGGCGTCCTCTTTTAGCCATTTATCAGATTTATTAGAACATATGATTTCTTATTCTAGTATTAGTTAATATTTTTAAATAGTTCAAAAAATGCGTCATTATGCATCAACAGAGAGACGCCCTTGCGTCACCATATGCTTACATTTAAGAGATCTCGAGCTATATAACTACGTTGACCAGAACCAGATACATGTATGTATTATATACAAGGAACTAATTCGCTATAAATGTATAAGGAACAAGTTGTTAAGAAGTAAAATGGATCCATATTGCTGATCACATGATCAACATCTTCTTAATCCTTATAATTTATGTGAAGGTAAACAAAACACGAAAGGATAATCTATTCAAAGAAGTATAACTTAATAGTTACAATTTTAATATATATTAATATTAAAATTATAGTAGCACTGCTGTTTTATTGCTTCGGACTATTCAATAATTCAAACACTTTTGTTGTGTTTATTGTTTTAATGTAACTACAAATGGTTTATAGTGTCAGTATTTGATGGTTACATACAAACGTGGACATAATTCAATCAATCCTATTGAAAAAATGCAATTAATATAATAAGCTCATTCGCGCTCTTACAAAGTCTATACAATGATAATAAATATATTTATATATAGCTTTATATATATATATTGTTTGCATGAATGTCAGTAACCTCATCCAATATAGACGCCCCTGACGTCATTGTATTGGCACATAACACGACCACTGCTGCCGGAAGCATGTCGTTAAGTTGCCTAGCCAGCGGACAGCCAACAACTTACACGTACATTGCGTGGGAACAAAGATGGCCGGGACACTCGTCTGTTGTCAGGACATATACAGGCTCAAAGAATCTTATACTGGATGGTCTGACCTACGAGCACAGCGGATACTACACGTGCAGGGCCAGTAACGGTATAAAGTTTAGTCGTAATGCTGATGCTGGTGTCGGGTCCACGTATGTAGAAATTAAAGGTAATATATTAATGTTCCACAATTAACACGAATATTCGCGGTCTGCAACGTCCAAATGCGAATGTAATATATGCCGTGGCACTGTGCTGTACTTTTATGTCAATTATCAGTAAGGAGTGGTATGGCTCTCTACATTTTACAAAAAAAGGATGCACAATACTTACTTTAAAATATATCTTTGATACGATATTTAATCGATTCATTAGAAAATTAGATGTTTTTTTCTTTCTTTGCGGATGAAACTTATTCACTATACACAAGTTGTCATTAACATTAAATTATTTAACAAACGGAGGTATATAACATAACAAATAAGAAGGTCGTGGGGATACCTGGTTAGACTTTACCGAATACCTAAAATGTGGCACTAGACTAAACGTTTCCCATTGTGATTTATACTCAACGCTATTATTTTCTTCCTGTGTGCTTCACGTAAAAGAATATTACATTGTTTAAAACACGTTAGTGTATGATAATAATACTTACAAACCGTTCCATGGCAGACGAGATGATATTTTATATTTGAATCCCCCGTTGTCATTGCGCCGTGAGTGGAGTCATATAAAGCAGTTCGTAAGAGTCATGTTTCCTCAATTTGTCTCTGCGGTGTAGGAGAACTTCCACTACAAGTGTACAAAAAAGAAATTTGTTGAAGATCAAGTTAACAAATAATCAATACGAAACACTCATCGGCAGACACAACAAAAACGCACAAAAAAAGAACATACTAAACAATTACAATTCAGTGAAAGTGTCATAGTTTAAGAGTAATATAATTGTAATAAATGATCATAAGTACAATCGATCATCAATGATATTGGCTTTGTATCAGTTTTTGTGCTAAATAAAACAAACTCCCTACTCTAATGATACATTGTTTTATTGTACTGCAACCAGTATTACTTAAAATGTCTTCACATTAACCATATAATAAAGACAACAGTGGCCGTATCAGAAGGATAATGTGACATTTCGAGTACACAAAGTCACCAGAAAAAAGTGTTAAACTAGAAAATAGACTAAGCTTCTACTTTAAACTTTGGCCCACACCTGTTGTCTTAACAATACATCATGTTTCTCGTTTCAGCACCACCAACGTTACTCGTAGAGAACGGTGTACTAAGAAAAGCTGCGCAGCTCGGGAACCAGACTTCCATTTTAGTAGGGATATTCTCACAGACAACGCCTACTATTAACATCTCAAGGCTCAACGATGCCCATCTAAGACACGAAATGATGAACTATTTATCAAACATCACCCCTGCGAGAATCAGTCTGCCCGTGTTTGACCAGATCGTGGAGACTGACGGCTTCCAGTGCCTCATCAGGTTCACGATCAACACGAAGGAAGAGTTTGGCGAGTATCAGCTGTCTGTAACCAACAGTGAGGGGACTACCTCACGCCTCCTGGATATCTTACCCGAAGGTAAAACATTTAAAGACATTTAATGCACTTCAAAGCTACTGATAAAAATACCAAGTGGTTTACTTGAGTTGTGCGGGTGTGTTGGGTGTTATTCGTGCCAAGTTCAACCTGTAGGCAGTTCGTGAAAGGGGATTGAAACAACATTGAAAAGTTGGGCATCATATTTCATTACACATCACACACTCTTTTAAGAGAAGAAGTCACCAGCTTGTATATTTCCCTCATGGCTTAAAATGATATGACAACTTCAACAAATAACGTTATGATTACGATGGACCTCACAGACTAATGTATCTGTAAATATTGTTTCTGAATTTTAATGATAGCAACATGGTTTTACTTCCTGTAACAGATCAATGTTTGCCTTTTTTATTTGTTTTCAAGCTCTTTTACAGCTTTTTTCATTGAATATGTATTATTTTGTTGACATGTAACAATAAAAAACAAAACTTCTTATTTAGAAATAACATTTAATGACAAGAAAGAAAAAAAATAACTTTTAAAAATGTTCTTTTAGAATTGTGTTTATGATTAAGGAAGCCTTACATACTGATATTAATAAATATAAAAATGAACATAATTTTAATATTTAAGCATTCAATTATCCCGTTACAAGAAAGAACTTCGTGTTATAGGAAGGAAATTGATGTTACATGAAGGAAGAAAGTAGCTCAATGGAGATGTTTCAAACATAAATATTGCTATAATAAATAGTATGAAACTAGTGATTTTCCAGAGCAGATTTTAAACTCTAATGGAAATACATCAGTTTTTGGCTGCTGTTTTCTCGTGCAGGCTATGGTTCCTGAGGGATTTCCCTTTCATCAGTTTAATATTACTTACTACAGCTGGTGTTTAGTGCCTATGTGGCGGCTGTAAAAAGTCGCCCCGTACTACATCATTGTGTAGTCATATTTTTCTGGTCCTCAGGGATTATGGAGTGTACATATTTGTTGTTTACATTTGAAAATGGAGTTCTGCTCATGCGCTAAGGGGCGTCAGTGGTGTGGCATCATTCATTACTACTGATCAACAGCTTCAATAACACCGAGGCTGCTGTTTTCTCGTGCAGGCTATGCTTCCTGAGGGCTTTCCCTTTCATCAGTTTAATATTACTTACTACAGCTGGTGTTTAGTGCCTGTGTGGCGGCTGTAAAAAGTCGCCCCGTACTA
>Ga0224511_10000934_pt1 | contig 16141 bp, 7 predicted proteins | sample SF_May12_sed_USG_2_FD_169988 | JGI IMG/M metagenome (GOLD analysis project Ga0224511, IMG submission 169988) | Sediment microbial communities from San Francisco Bay, California, United States - SF_May12_sed_USGS_8_1 | ecosystem: Environmental > Aquatic > Marine > Sediment | place: USA...
AATTGATTTGTAATTGATTTTGAAAAAGATCATTTTTATTTAAATATTAGCTTGCTTATGTATATTATGTTTTCTATGGGGCGGATTCTTTACTTAAAAAAATCTTTTTATTTCTTTTTTTTTAAATGATATTTTTATAGAGTTGTTTTTTTATAGTTTTTGTACAGAAAGATATACGTGTGTATTCACATTTACATAAATATAATACATATGCTATATTTCAGGTCTGTAAGGTTATAACTGTATTATGTGAAAATCGGTATACACAGTATACAATTTTGATGCAGTCTTAATATACATATCATAGCTTATTATGTGGCTTTAGTGATTTGATGCAATATTCGGCACATACCTTAATGCCACCCTATGATGTCTGGTTTGTCGGCAGGATAACACTTAGCATGTGAACAGCATAATGAAAGTTAATACAGAAGACATCTTTGGTGATTACTCTAAGATATATTTACGAGAGTTTTATGTATGCATTTTTTGTGATTTTATTTTATGTCCAAAAACATTATTTACATTACATATTGCAAATTCCTGTTGTAATGTTAATTCATTTAATAATATACCTAATAATCTGCAAAATGTTGTGACCCATTATAAAGATATAAAAAAAACAGACCTAGCATCTCTAACAACATGTGATCGATTTTCATTCGAGAAAATTATTGATTAGGACGTTCCGGACTTGCTTGGTATCAATGAGGACACTTTTTGACTCTGACATAAATTTCGATTTGCGCGATATCAGTTAATTAACTCCATGCGTTTGCATTTGAAAAGGGCTGGATCATTTTCAAAACATTAAACCGACGGCGGAGGGGCAGACGTACGGGAGGGTCTGGGCAACAGAAACCTGTTGCTGACGCATGGAAAAGTGGCCGCTAATGATATTTAACTCAAACTTGGCATGACGATAACTGGATGACTTCGTGGGGGTTCGCGAATTATAATACAGAATGCATTTAACACATTATTGAATGGTTTGATGCATAGCATAACGTCGCAAATTATTCATTTTATGAGTTTTATCAACACTATAAAATAGGGTTAAACTGCTGACATGTTCGTTCTCATCATTAAATTTCAGAGATGAAAAGATGTTGAATGAAAAACATGTTGCAAAGTAGAAAGGGTCAAGTATAAGCGCAACATGACAAAATGGTCCGTACAAAAAACAAACACACTTAGCACAGTACAAACCCCGCGCAAAGCAACTAGACGTAACATACCTGTAAAATGGAATACTTTTAGTGAATTTTTATTTATTATTATTATTTATAAAAATGACTTCTTTAAGAAATATCGAGTTACCACCTTATTACGGATATCCACGGTGTAAACGGGATGTGACGTTAATTTTAGTTGACTGCCAAAATGTGTATTTTACGGTACTTTTCATACATCTATTGAGTTGAAATAGATGTTCATTGCGTGTTTGGCGACACCATGTGGGAATTGCGGTGTATCTACAGTCTGAATTCGCCGACTTTTGTTTAATTTTCATTTACAAAGTATAGTTAGTATTATTATACATGTGTGTTATTGGTAGAATTACAACTACATAATTATTCCTTGTGTTGTGTGAACGTGGTAAAACCAATCATATGTGTAAATACATGTTTTATACACCAATAATGTCTTAGTGTAGGGGTTTTTGCGTGTTGCATTAAAAACAGTAATAGAAATGTCGGCATTTGGTTTATTTCCATTACAATACCAACATACTCTGCCAAAGGATTGCAGAGCGCCAGGGCCGCCATTGCGAAAATAATCATAGGCTCTCAGAGGCCGCCTTTATGCAAAAAAAAAATGTTCCCCCATCTTCATAAACGTGTCGCAAAACTCAATAATCAAACAAATAAGAGACTTCAATGTCAACCGATAGAAGCAATAAAAAATGTCAGATTAGTGTTGATAAAGTTATTGGTGTAGGCGTTTTGCATGCCATAATATCTCCATCTGAATGCGTAAATCTTAATCAGAGCGGACACGAACTGTGTTCACACGCTGTGTCTGGTTACCTCCTTTATTAACGTTTGACATGCCTTTCAAATGTTTAACGATGCCAGGATGTTTAAATATTTTATGCAATAGTCAAGATACAATGCATTTATACGAGTAAAACCAACTGTATGTACTAGTACACACTGTGTATCGACGAACACTACAGGGAAACCGAAGCCACTGCGGGTCATTTCAGATACAGTAGTCTGATTCACAGACAAAGCGTAATACTTATTGTCTTGGACGATTCTTTTAAGAGACTGCAATCAGATCCAATGGCCATGTAATATGCATTGAAAAGAAATCTGTATTGTTAATTTCAAAAATGCTACACAAAAACCTTATATCCCAAACAGCTTGGTGTAGTTTATGACGAAATAATTGTGCCTATTAATACTGGAAACAGGATTTTACTTTGGTCTTATAGTACCATGTTTCAAAAAAGTCAGTTTTATTCGTTAAAATTCTTAATAGTTGATTTATTTACCTTTGTTGAAATTGCACAAACCAAATCCTGTATTTGTTCATAAACGCGCAATAAAACCGTTTAGGGTTATGGTAATGGTTGTATAGTGTATGTAACCTAGTTTCGTTAGAGTGTAGTAATAAAGTATATTTTACCACAAATCGAAGGCAACTGTTGATTCCAGCTTGAAACCATAAAACTAAACATTTGGAAATTTTCTGCTGTAAACATTGACATTTATACAACAGCACGTTTGCATGAAAAAAACCATTGTAAAGTAGTTTGCGTTTTTAACTTACCGATTAAATTATTTACTTTCGCGGTGAAATGGCTGCCACATATATCTGCTGTTATTAGAACGACATAAACAAAGTACGTGGCACATACAAACGCAAATCTGGTAACTCATTCTGACACCGAATGAATCAAATACATGTCTGAAAACAAAACTTACTTAATAACATTTGCGGAAATCGTTGATACAATGCATGATTAATGACGACAATATCAAAGTTATTACTTTCTATGATGGAATCATTTATTGTTCCTTGTTTCTAATCATTCCATAAATATACAGAATATTTATAAAATGAACTGTCAAAACAGTTGTATGCATTAAGGACTCATTTCTTCGGAAAAAAACTTAAAATATATTTCTTTAAGCAGTGAATGGTTATCATTAAATTCAATTTTAATACTTTTGTTTTTACATTCGGTACTTATTCGATAGCTTATCAGATATCAATTGGTTTTAGATAATAGAAAACTTACTAACACTGTTTATAGATGTGTTACTTAGAGCGATCGATGCAAGTATTAAGCAATTTGAAAGTACGTGGGCGCGCCCCAACACCAAGTTTATATTATTGCGTTAAATATAGTAACGTTTACTCGTATAATGGTTGACATTATTGCCGGACCGATGAAAGAAATTTCGTTCAGTTGGTGTAAACAGGTCGATTAATAAACCATTCCAGACAGTGGTTTAACATCTGTCTTTTTTATCCATTAATGACAGACAAAATGACAACTATTTTCATGTCATCAATATAAAACAGTCCGTTTAGCAGATTTGATCAACTAGTATGGTCAGTTTTTCAAATTCAGCTATAAAAACGAAATGCTTTAACGCTTGAAATTGTATCCGAAATAATAAGTCTTGCCTTTAACATGTACTGAGCAGTATAGTGTGACTTTTCGAAATAAATCGAAATGGCACTTCATAGAATAAAGTGAATGTGTAAAAGTATAATGCGTGTTATAATTATGTGCAGAACTTTCAGTACACGCGGTTGGCGTAGTTCAATATCTTCGTCTTCTGCACATACCTTTATTCTACCGCTGTTGGTGATGTCAGGCGTATCTGCAGGATACCACTTAGCATTCGAGCAGCATAATAATAGTTAATACAAAAACCATTGAAACATAATTTGTGATTACTCTGACATATATTTACGAGACAATATCGGTGTTTTATGTGGAAATGCCCACCCCACTCTGTTCATAATTGGGCAACCGTCAGGTGTTATTGAGGGGGCGTTTCTGACAGGTGATTGGCACTTTTGTTTATGGCTTCTCTGAAGAGTTGTAGGTTCATAATGCACTGTTCCTAGTAAACGGGGTATATTTAGCGCACTAACAACATTTATCTTTGGGCACGGATGATCAAGAAACATAAAAATTTTGTAGCACCATTCACACAGCTAATCACACACGAATCACTCACAAATCACGCACAGAATGGGTTTGTGCGTCGAAAATTGACCTACTGTTTGGGGTATCGGGGACAGAAATCACTGACGAATCACGCATGAATTACGCATGAACCGCGCACGTTTCATTTACAATCACTGACATATCGCGCACGTCGACGCATACGTCAGTTTTGTAAGTGATAGTCAGTGGATGCCAGTGGAATAGACGTGATACGTGCGCTGTTCATGCGTGATATGATGGTGGGGCGTCAGTGGATGGACGTGGACGTGCGCGGCTTAGAACCAGTTCCGACGCATAAGCACTGACGGCCGACGCTAGTCCCGCGCACAGTCACGCGTACTCGACGCATTAAATACGCACGCTGACTCATGAATAACGCACACCGACGCATGTAGTGTGAGGCGGAAATGTTGTTGAACCGTTCAAAACTCAAAACCACGCACTAACTATTTTCGACGCACATCCACTTACAATCAATGACGGTCCACGTTCGATCCACCGAAGAATTACGAATACGACGCACGCTCCGCGTAGAAACGAAAATATGTGCGTGATTCGTGCGTGATTCATGCGTTTTCGCTGTGTGACTGGCCCTTAAGATGTAAGTAGTTGAAATGTGTGAATGATACACAAAATCAATATCAGTATACATCTATTATCCATCAATTGGCCTATGAGACATGACTCCTGCATCATGCCTTACCCATGCAACTTAAGTCTTAACCATTTTGTTTTCATACATCATCCATTGGATAATTCGGTTTGGTTCTCTTGCCACCTTTAATCGAATATTGTAATTAATTTAGAAAATGAAATAAAAGTAATCAAAAAGCACCAAAACACGTTTTGCAGAAAAGTACAATAGGGCATGAAACGTACTGTACAGACCTTCTAGATCATTGAATCATGCAACGCAGTGCATGTATTTCTACGTATTATTATTTATGGTACAGCCACGGTAATGATTGACATAGAATTGTGTTTCACACACCCAGTGCACGTGAGCTGATTTCGATTTGTTACCGTCCGAACTGAGTCACAATACGTGTCATGTAAAATACAATATTTACTTTCGCTTATAATACGAATTTGTTAGGTATTAAGCAAACATTAGAAGTTGGTTAATCCTCATTCGAGACGCTTTATTAATTTAATTTTAATTTTTCATTGGAATATATATATAACTAAAGGTAGTTTCTGTCAGCATCAATCGTTTAGGCGATACATTATTGGAATAGTATTTTAAGATATGTACAATGTACTAACAATGTACGTCTTCAAAAGGCTGTTTTCGATGTGAAGTGTACAAAGGTAAGTAAAGAAAACCTACACATCATGTTCATGCTTCACTCATACATCGGACGGGACTCATTTGCACAATCCTTTCTTCCGACAGGTAACAATCATCTAACGAACTGTAGCCATAAATAATAAGGAGAAACATAGAGTTGTTCATTATAAATGTGTTTTTGATCTGTTCATTTGTGAAAGACCAGAATTAGGGGTCGATAAAATGTTTTACTAAGAATCAATCAATAGATACTTAAATCATTATTATGGTAAATTATTTGTAAACACGTTCAGACCGTTTGCCCCGTTATTTCGATGGACTCAAGTCTTTTAAGAGTGTATTTAATATCAATTAGAAAATACACTAAACAATAGTAGTTTACGTAAGGAAAAACAATAAGTATTTTTCCATTGGTTGAATATGAACACATTCTAGTTTCGATTCGTTACTTTGTTAAATCGGCGAAGTGTTTCGAAAACACACAAATTGTATAAACACACGTTTGTGTCTGGCACGCTAAAGATACATGTTAGACCTCCACACGAATAATGCGATATAACTGTATTGTAATCAAGCGCACACTTGATAACAAAACAAAAACATCAATGTTAGACATAAGTTGTTTATGATATATATTTGGAAAACGAAAGTAGCATTTATATAAAAATAAAAGGAAACTAACACTTTCAAGATGGAAAATACACCAAAAAATTATTCGGTTTTCTGAGTAAACCGATCCCAGTTAAAAAAAGAATTAATATCAGCCGTTCAGATTTCATTGGACTTGTCCGGTTGCTATCTTCATTACCACAACAATGACACACTTTCCAAATTGTTATGAAAATACACGCAGTAAAATAAGTTTATTTTACTTCTTATGCTACACAATCGTTTGTTTTAAAATGAAATCAATTTGTCAAAACAATGTACAAATGCATGACAAGAAAATGTTTGTTGTGTTAACTAGTTAACATAGATAACATCTCTTATGCCTTTGGCTGCTGTTGGTCGTTACACAATAGTCTTCCTTGATATGACACAATATATTAACAATGATACCAAAATTAAATTGAAGAAATGGTCTTGTTGTAGATGTGATATCGTTTGATATAATAGATCATCTCGTCGCTTAAAAATGGTAAGGTAAACACCGAGTTATTATTTTCACAACTCCTGTTTAAATTACATTAAATGAATCTATGTTTTTCTGACTTTTGCAACATTTTATTTAAATTCCGTATAAATAATTAGATCTATCAAGATTTGTGGTTTTAAAATGCATTAACGATTGCAATGTCATTTCATAAACGTTCAGAATAAAGTATCTAGATCAAGTTCATTGAATATATTATACAAGACACCACGGTATCATAGGCAATGGTAAACAACTGGTCACAAAGTAACAACTTCTACATCACTGCGCAGCCAGAAGACTCCTCGCGACGACGGGCACGAGCGGAAGCGGCGCGCTTGTTCTCCTGTTCCCGGATGAGGGCTTTCATTGGCTCTATCCAGTAATTCTCCAGCCACGATATCTAGATAAATATAGTTAAAATAATGGATTTTTATCTTGCAACATACACATAAGTGTTATGTTAATCAAATAAATGTTTTCAGTTATGTTCATATACATGTATACATGTATTTCATAAAGTCATTTTAATTGGAACCGTTTTGATACAAGATTACAACCGCTTCTTGTGTAATTCACCAGCTACTGGAAACGTTTGTGTTTTAGGTTCATTTGTGTTTTGCTGCTTTAAACACAATATGGTTATATATATCACGTCGGTCAGTTAATAAACGCACACTCCCTGGGACGCTAAGCCGACCTGAGCGTTACCAGTGTCGAGAGCACATACCCGAACCAGTAACTGATTGCGGACCTAATTGAGTCAGAGCCGTAAAAAAGCATATAACCAAATCAGGGAGGTTATGTTCCGTATTGTTAAACTTCGCCTATCAATTAGGCCTAAGAGAAACAAGTGTGTTCGGGTAATAAGGTAGGTAGGGTGGAGATTGTTTTGAATATAAAGAAAAATATGGGTATTTAGATCGCTATCATCTTCTATAAATGGTCGGGTTGACCCGAGCACACATTGCCAATGAACCTCTTGTGTGAGAAACGCGCAATGTACCAGTTAAAGCAATTCATGTTCGACTACCATTGTTTGCCTAGATCTAATGATGGGTTGACTTACTGTAAATCACTATTTATTCGCGAAAGATTATATTTCGCTAATATTCGCGAGTGAGTTTGCTCGCGAATTCATAACTTTCGCGAAATTTTGTTTCAGGGGTTAATAATAATTTATTTAAGGTCGATTGCTTATCAAGTTATTTAGTAATTTAAATAACTCACATTCGACCGCTCATTCCAGATGGAGTTCATCTGAATTTTGAATAAGGTGAGAGAGATAAGCTTAATTTATTTTGTTATGATGGACGCTAAGTTAGGAAGCATCTGGTGTTACTTGAATAACACCGTTTGTATATCGCGGTCCGGGATTAAACCCATGACCTCCTGCTCACGGGACGAACGCTTTACCACTGAAGCACATATGCGATGGCAGATGACCTGAAGTATTGAATTATAGCATACTTCAACGTAAAATTTTATCCTACCTTGAACGTCATGATCTTGGAGACGCGTTTCGTCCTACCTCCTATCATAACACTTCCGGCCACGAGCAGACGATCACTGACAGCTGACAACTCGTAAAACTTATTGCCCCAATCTCTGCACATGGCGTCGTTCTTGAAGATGCATTTGTTGATCAGATTGTCCGGTTTGAGTGCCAAGCCGCAAAGCATAATCAAAAGGTCGGTCTCTTCGTCCGTGAGTCTCCTGTAATTGTTATAATCTTTAAGTCTGTTGATATTCACACCTTCGTCGTCAAGTTGTAGAACTGTACAAATGCAGTCAAGGTAATACATGAGTTTGGCTTTGGGATTATTCGGAACCGTGACCCAGTTGCCAAATTCTTTCATCCCAAGCTGGGTTCGTCCCACAAGTGCCATTTTGACTGGTAAGTTTCAATTTTGAAAGGATGTCTAAATGAGTTACATCAGATACATACCACGAAACAAATGCGCAAAAGAAGGCTTTTATAGTGTGTGTTTATCGGACTAGCAAAACCACGTGACGCATCTTTGCATTACTCTCTGAATAATATTTAGGTCACACAAACCTCATATATATAGATTACGATGCTCATTCAAATGCCCAGCGAAAAATCCATTCGACAATGTCAAGGATAGCGATGACAGTGGCGGATTCACTAGCTGATTCAGTGTGTTCACAACGGCCGCCGATTTGATGCAAAAACTAGTATATAGACTTATATTACACTGTTTTTCGCCCGCTTCGCTCGCGATTTAGTTATAGAACGAACATAAGTTGTTTCAGCGAGAACTTTAGGTGCGCAGAACTCGTCTATTATTATAATTAAAACTTAACAGTTATATCGAACCGAAGCAACCATACATCTGCTCCCATTATGAGAAATTAACAGAGTTTATTTTCCTCTGTTCTGTCATTTTCATATAAAGATAGATCTATGATGTCAGCAATGGTATGTAGACTTCATCACAGGAATACAAATTTTTTTAAGAAACTCCATGTTAATTAATTGTATACTTTACTTTTGTTTAGTTAATAACTCGTTTTATGTTCAAATACACAAACATGTTTCGAATGATCAAACTGTTACCATTTAATTGCACATGGCATAGGCATTTGCCAAATGTAGTTAATTTTATTGGTTAAATTAAATATTTATGTAAATATAAAAATTTAGGTTATACTATTGCCCGTTTTCTATATGTTGGGATGACCCTGTTGAATAGGGAAGTTTAAAAGATCTTTATTAAAACTACATTATTTTTGTAGTTTCAGGTTGAAACGAAAATAGCATACGCACTTGCAGGGCTCGACATGATAAAATTTGATAACTCGATATACAAACAGGAGAACAAAAACGAGAATATAATAGCATAAAAAGTCCTGGTATCTAATGGTATCAGTCAATATATCGCCAAAACTTTATCTGACCTTGTTTATTTGACTGAAGAACCACTATGTAGATTTCATATATCCCATTAAAAAGGACATTTGGGGAACTAAATCACCAAGCAAGATGCACTATTTGTATTATTGTTTCGTTCATTATTACTTAACATGAGAAACTATGTGGTTTCTAGGGCCATGGACACAGAACGCCACAAGAATTACGTTTGTTTTGTATTGTTATAAATAATCCTTGTTTCTTTACAGCGTTTTGTGGTTCTTGCGTTAATTAAGAATTGAATGTCATTCTGGTTGCGTTGAGGGGATCATGAACTGAACGCAATGGTTAAACGCGCATGAGTAATTTGACACTTTTACAATTGCGTTCAGGATCCCATCAAAGCAACCAGAATGAAATTCAATCCTTATATTTACATTTTTAAATAAAGAAATGCGCTATATTTCAGTTCAATTTTACATAAAAATTGCTTGTGTTAAGTGAATAAAAAAACTTGTCCGCGGGAGGAAAAGGCTGTTCTTTCTTCCCTCACAACACATTCTCATTATTTATTACGCGCTATAAATAGAATTCCAAGTGAATAATAATTTCTTTAAAAATCACGGGTCGCAAATTGAAACAGTAATTGTAATAGTACATACACCGATAACTTTACTGTTTAAAGGGGCGCAACTAATGAACTATGCCGTTTGAGTATTGATTTTATTGTGCTGTGCTGCAACTAAGTGTCCAGTACGGCAAGGTTTTTATGCACTGTTTACACATTGTGTACACACACGGTCTTACTGACCTGTGTATTTTCGCTCTAAGGATCATGGGATCGCACTACATTCAAGCTACTTTCACTATCCTCCACGTCCACGATATAATTATGATGATAAGTGAAAGTGAAATTACAATTTTCGATTTGTTTTATTATGTACAATGTTTTTGCCTCAATTGAACACATATAATAATATAGACATACATTTTAAAATGTGTTATTCATTTACCATTACGTTTTATACACGTAAACAATATATTAAAGGCAATTTTCCAATTTCGTCAATCCTACGCGAACTATATTTGCGGAAGCACAAATCCCCCAGATAGGGGGTAATCCTACGGTCTAGTATAGAGGTGATAATAACGTAGTGACGTCACCATCTATGTATAGAATGTTGTTTACATTACGTTGCAAAATTGAAAGAAGTTCGAGTGTATTTCTACAGCTTTTTTACAGAAATGGAGAAAAAGAAAATAAGTATTGCGTGTTTTAGTTTTTTCTCGTGCAGGCTATGCTTCCTGAGGGCTTTCCCTTTCATCAGTTTAGAATATGTTGAAAAAGTAAGTTATTTTTATGTGTGCAGTATTTGCTGAAGATAACTGTTATTTTAACTTGAAGAAATGAAAAAGAATGTCACACAGAAGGCAGGATTCCGTTGGAAATATGTCTTAAATTCAATGTTTATTCTTTTTATTTATAAAAATAAACTAACAGTCGTCTATCGTTAGCAAAATGTCAATTTACTTGGCGAAACAAGTGACAATCTGCTCCATTAGGTAGGTCGAGTTTTCGTAAAAACTTTAAATAATAAAAAGTTCACAATGTAGAATGTTATTAAAAGCCTACACCAGTGGTGAGGCTTTGTAATTAGAGGCTCGTCAACGAAATCATTTTCCTTATCAAAATGCTTGTTGAATGTAAATATATGACGTTAAACAATCATTAAGACGCAATAGCGGGAAAACCGATGCGTTCTTCTAAGAACACAAGGTATCATCTGGGCTAAAACGAAAGCAGAAAAAAAACAAGCAGGTGATTTTAGTTGATAGAAAACATCATGTCGGTCAAATGATAATAAGATATTTCGTTTATCAAAGCAGTCGAGTAAACTTACTTCACTCTTTGTTTTAATCTAAGTACAGATAGATTTTTATTCACACAAAATAATATTTACAATTTAACTGAAATAGCCAATTAACACTGTGTCATGTTATCAATTGTGGTGTACATATGTTAATGATGACCTAAGCTTGTATGCTGTTGGACTGTTAAAACTATCCATGTTTGCGTTGGGCCTTTCTAATACAAAGGGTGGGTAACCTTCCTGGTCCAAGGCTTCGCATTTTACTTTGCTACATATTTTATTTATTAACCTACTTCTTCAAATGTAAAATCTATTTACGTATAATGATCACCAATTTCATCTATAAGTTATAATTTATAGGCGACTAATAAGACTATTTTTATATGTTAATTTGTACGTGGTTTATGTGTTTAGTGATACAAAGTGAACATATATTTTATATTGGACACTGATGTGTTTTATTATGGCTAATTTAGATGCAGTACTGTGTGTGTTTCAAATTACACTGAACTGCAGCCTATCAAATAGTGTGCTGATAGAGTATTCATCATTTCCTACGACATAACTAAAATTACGGGTAATTCATTTTCTAGACCTTAACGCTTTTTACGTGTAATGGGATTCTGTTTCAATTCAATTTCATACAATTGATAAAAATAGGAACTGTTTAATTGGGGTGTATATTTTCCTTATTGACATTTACTCTTACCAATGTATCTCCCTTTATTCGTACACGCTCTGTATGCTGGCACGCACATCTGTGGCGTTATTTCATTAATGGCCAATCATATAATATAACATATTACATTGCTGAAAAACATACATTTAGCATACATCGTATAAACATTCATTGAAGATTATTTATTTTGCGTATTTACTGAAAATATATGATGTATTAAATTGCATCGTGATTCTGATTGTACACCCCATTAAAACATAATTTTAAATTGATAATTACACATACATGTTGTATTTAGCAAAATATGGGATTGAAGCTAACAAGTTTTTTTTAATAAACGAAATCAGTTAAAGCGTCATATAAATATGGTATTACTATAGTATTCCCTTCGAAGCTAACTAAATATTGTGATTCGCATACGCAAATAATGTTTTCTCCTCGAAATCCATTTAATCTGTCAAATGACGAACCAAGGAATTATTCTCTGCCCTTTAAACCGTGGCAGGATTGTTGTGACACATCACGCCTTGTGTAATTGAAATGAACGTTCTTTTTTTTCAATTTAATAATGAAATACACCTAACTTAAATCCATTAAAATAATTCAAAAAGCGCAAAAGCAATTACTATGCCTTGTAACGAGACTGTACCTTTCATTCAATTTAACTGAGTATATTTCATCTTAAAAGGGACCACCATGTTGATCTGGTCGTGTGACACACACACAAGTACATTTTTGCATACTTCTCTTTTCTTGTTTCGGGGCAACAACATATTTATTTTAGTCCTCTCTCGGTTGGCAAAGGCTAGTTCTCCAAAATTCAATCATGATCATTTATAACAGTACACGATAAATTTCAAACTAATAGATTAGGGTTATGATTGTCATGTAATAGTCTGACCTAGTTAATACAAAAATAGCCTACATCCTGTTTGTGATAAACCTTATCACACGAACAAAAGAAAAATACAGAAAAAGAAGGAAAAGAAAGGACTTTAGCGAATCTGTGCATTCTTTTAAACATTGTAATTTATCTGTTGTTATTGAAATAGCCTAATAACTCTTTGCCAGGTGAACGGATAAATTACTAAGTTTGCAAACGAGAAGAAATGTTATTCGAAAAAAAGAGTTTATGTGCGTCTCACTTATAGAGCACAAGGAGTGTCAATTTTAACTTTTATTACTTTAATATATGTTTAACTCTACGTTCTACTTTGATTTGAAGAGTTCATAATTGGGGGTTTGATCATCTTCTCCCATCACTGGAACATTTACTGTGTTTCCTGGTTAAACATGTTTTCGAGCATCTTCCGTTACTGTTCTTCTACAGTAGAGCTTGTATTATTGCGGTGTGTCTGGCAAATCATTGTTTTGAACTTTTGATTGTACATTTAAATTGTGTGTCCTTTTGTGCCATACCTTTCTTTATCATGACGGTTATTTATGTTGGTTAATGTGAAAAAGTACGGTTAAAGGGTATTGTGTGGCGTTCCATTATTTGGAAGGGCATAACACGATCATAATTTAGTTTTGTGTACATGTGATTGTTCCGAAGCATAGGTTACTGTTACAAAGAATGGTTGAAGTTCCAATCTGAAGTTAACACACACGCTTATGTTAAAAGTTGGAGAGTTATAAGCTGATAAACAATACATTATTAAGTTCTATTGAACAAAGAGGTAACAGGACAAAATTTAAAAATAATATTACAAACCACATTTTTCTAAATGTTTTGTTTTGTTTATTTTTATCAAGTCTTCCCTCTCCTATAGCTATACATAACACCAGGGATTTTAAATATATTTAATTTAAATACGTGTATATCATATCTGTGACGAGTAGTTTTATCATTTTAATGTATATGTACATTGTATATGCCATTCACCAAAACACTTAAAAACCTGTATACTAGTGCATATATGCATATATCGTATATCAACTATGAATGCAGAATTTTGATTGGTCAAGAGAGAGGTCAGCAAAAGTGATATACACCTCTGTTGAAAGTGATATACACCTGAAGCCTCGCTTTAGAATACAAAAGACTGAACAAACCTTTCTTTGAAGACTTTCACTTTTACAAATTTAACAGTAGCCAAACTGTTCATAGTTTACTCTTCTAATCATGAGATTAAAGAATAAACCGTAGAGCAGCTTAGATAAAAATAAACAACTGTCAGTTTCAGTGAGAGAAAACCGACACTGGTTAGATCCACTCTGCTTCTGTTTCTCCATCTTTTCGTGGATTAAGACAACATACTGAGTACATCCAAGCAAAATCTTTTTAATGTCAAATTATAAAAAAAAGTTTAACTAAAGTACTTATATTGCTTTTTAAAAAAACCTCTGAAATTCACATTTAAAGTTGTGTAAATCCTGCAACATCATGGTAAACAAAAGAAACCTCTGCCGTACTGTATGATATGCAGCACTGAACAGTAAAATAAAAATGAACATAAGTTTGTCATAAGTTGCTCCCCTTTAAAGTAAAGAGTTAAACTATTTTTTATCTAACTTAAAATTAAAATTAAAGTATCTATTACTTTCTCTATTTTCTCATTTATTATATTTAGAAGTGAAATACAAGGGAAAACATCAATTGACACTTTTTTCTATTGAAAACTAATTGAATGATTCAATGAATAAATCTACTAGCCTCGACAATGAATTTCAATGCTAAGTAAAAGGTAGAAGGGTATACGATATAACAATTATAACAATTATAGACTGTCTGGGAGGTATATATTTAGTTTTGCTGACCTCTTAAAATCATATAGACCTCGAACTTCGTTCTCGGTCTATATAAATTTAAGAGGTCAGCAAAACTAAATATACACCTCCCAGCCAGTCAATAATTGTATAATATTCCCTTGTTTATGCCATAAAGTAAAATAACATGGAAACTCACGATGTAGATCTTAAAAATCATCATGATAATATAATTTTTAATAAAAAATGTTATTTACATTTTTTGGATATTACATACTCATTGTATCGTTAATACGATAGTATATGTGTTATAATGATGTTTTCTTAAAACATACCCCTAATAATATTACCCTTTCCGTGGTATTAGTTCCTTTGTATTTAAAAATGCTATGCCCGGTCAAAATTGTTTACATCTTAAATTTTAACCATATTTAAGCAGTCAATTCTACTCCCGTAAATATAAAAAAACTGCCGAATATAGTTATCAATGCATGTAAAAATATTACAGAAAAGAATACATTTGTGGAAAATGTGTGGCCCACAAATTCGGCTTTGTTTATTTACTTTTCGGGCCATTCCGTCGAAACAGCTAAATAGTTTGACTACAATAGTCACTCTAAGTTGACTCGGTGGTGCAGAGGTAACGCATCCGAGAGGTCCCGGGTTCAATTCCCGACTCCGGCAAGAGTTTTTATGTTGTTGTTGTTGTTGTTGTTGTTGTTGTTGTTGTTGTTGTTGTTGTTGTTGTTGTTGTTGTTGTTGTTGTTGTTGTTGTTGTTGTTGTTGTTGTTCAACTTCAACTTCAACTTCAACTTCAACATTATACTGCCAAAAGTCAATACTGACTACATAAGGCAGGCGCAAGTCCTGAACATTGACAACTTAAGAAAGATAATTTTACTTAAGAATTTTTTTAATGAAAACATAAAATAACTAAACTAAAATATCAATTAAAAGCATAAAACTTGTTTAGTCCACTTGCGATTGCAGGTACAGTTGGGGCATCCTTAATCTCAGTCGGTAGTTCGTTCCAAAGTCGTATAGCCCGCGAAAAGAATGAGTTCATATGGTGTTTTGGTTTTGAGTGAGGAATAAGGAATTTGTTGTTTCGTTTAGTTGTAAGGTGACTGTGATCGACATTGACCTGTTTATTATGTATTTTGTGTAGCATTGTGTGACTGGCTTGATTTCTGCGTTGCTCGAGTGTTGTTGTTGTTGTTGTTTTGTAATTTCTTTTGCAATGTTAATTATTTGAATATATTTACAAATTGTACGATTTGTGACCGATTATAAGGGTATAAACATACAGACCTAGCATCTTCAAAAGGAGGGTTCCCAAATTTGAGTATCCCAGACGCGTTTAATTTTCGTCCATGGTTTGTTGGTACC
>Ga0224511_10000935_pt1 | contig 16139 bp, 7 predicted proteins | sample SF_May12_sed_USG_2_FD_169988 | JGI IMG/M metagenome (GOLD analysis project Ga0224511, IMG submission 169988) | Sediment microbial communities from San Francisco Bay, California, United States - SF_May12_sed_USGS_8_1 | ecosystem: Environmental > Aquatic > Marine > Sediment | place: USA...
GGTTGTTATCATTGTTTCTATATGACTACATGCAATTAAACTAAAACGGTGCATTGAACCGTAAACTGACAACATTAATCAAATAGACAAGGAAATTATAATATGGCGCAAAAAGGATTTCCATAGGATGCTGTGGACATTTTACCTCTTTCCATACATGCAAAAAAATAACAACAGTAAATGCTGGGACGCGAGAAAAAAACAGCGTGAAATACCCGTCGGTTTTACGAATCTTGGTGTTACAAAAATGTAACCCTTCAGTATTTCATCTCAAATGGTTTTGTGTTCATACATTTCTTATTGGTTTATGTTTTACATACGTAAAATTGATTTTTTATTATAATAAATAAACAAAACACGCGTGAGTAGAATGTATTCCCCGCGCACAGTAGGGCTGGGACGATACAGTCACTATCGGTACACTATCGATACAGATATCAACTGATACGTATCGATACGGTCATCATGCCGTACCGATACTAAAACTATGGTAAACACTACACAGGTGATTAGTTTGCTTCAGCACTAGCATTTATTGGCTTCACCGTATAGATCAACTCAAAACATCCACTTTGTTGTTGAAATCCAAAATTCTTGATTTGGAAACCTTAAGTCATATACATTGTACATGTGTATCGTATCGAATACGTATTGTATTGGCAATGTCCGTATCGAATACGTATCGATACGGCTGCTGACTGTATCGTCCCAGCCCTAGTGCAAGGCCATCGGCTGCCTACCATCATTTAGTTTAAACAATATTTTATTCAAAATAATTACATAGTTATTCCTTAACAATCATAATACAAGTGGATTGGAAAACAAGCTATGAGCTTATATAAATTCCTCTCCCAGAGGTTAATTTACATAGGACTATAAGGTCATGATAGTTGTAAACAGATATTGTGTATCAAATGAATAGTACAGAAAACAAAATGAACAGAGGGCAAAACATGTATATATATTGATAGTATATGATGATGATTAATACCAACATGTCGCCTTGCTACGTGCACAGATTGTTTCACGGAGGTCAAGTCTGCCTCAGAATCACTTCCAACGGTAAGTGGAAACCATGGAACGACGCTGTCAATACGTTATCGAAAGCCAGGGGAGCCACTAAATGTTTATCTATATTAGAAAGATAGAACCCAATCCACTCGGTTTTCTTTACCGCCATCATCACTTTGAGACGCTGACATTTTTTTCGCATACTTTGAAATCTTTTATTCTGTTAAATGAATAGATAGTTCCACAAATGTTCAAGAACCTCCCCAAGCGGCATATTTTCTTTGATCTTGTGATAAGGTTGATCACAAACAGGAAGTATGCGTTCTTTTGTATTGTCTAGGTCAGATTGTCAGCTGACAATATAATCCTTATCTATTGGATTTAAATTGACCATATACAGTTATAAATGACCATGCTGGACAGTTGTGGAACTGTCCATTAAAGGTGATTTAAAGAATACTTTGAACTTTGTTTGGTTGATATTACTTTCAGCATGATCAGTCACATATTGATGTGTAACGTTTAAGATGTGTTAAGTGTACATTGTACATGTCGCCTCAAACAAATCAATGCATTGGAAAACCTTCGTGAAACTCTACTACTGTAGTATTATTTTAATGTTATTTCTTCTCTTTAAGAACACCCAACTACATTTTAAATTTCCCGACGCCCTTCTAAAATCGGTTCGGTGAAGGGGAGACAATCCTTACATATTCAATCAACTTTGCTAGCCAGCAAGTTCAGCTTTAATGTTTGTCTGATGCCCCTATCACACTACGACCACGAATCCCAAGAATCGCCGAGAATTGACAAATTTCAGGATTCGTGAGGATTCGTAAGATTTTGCAAACATTCTGGCATAATTCACCATGCTCTACGATTCAGTTGCGATACAGGTGCGACAGTGTTACAAATATTCGTGGAATTCGGCTGGAGTCGCACGAATACTTTCAAGAATTCACTACGATTTACAAGAATCTATTACGAAAACTGCAAGAACGTTACGAACCAATAAAGAATCAGTTAAGAATTCGCCGAACGCCTGCACGAATTGAGTACGAATAAAAGTGAATGCAGGACTATTCTCGACATTTCGTGGGATAGGTATAAAAAGGCATTAAACCGAGCTTGGACATCAGTTTCGAAATGGAGTTTCAACGAAGAGCAGCGGTTGCATTGGCCCTGAAACTAGAATATTAGCACCAGCTGATAATACATAGAAGAAGACAGCTTCAAAGAAAAAGTAGAGCCCGCAGGTGGTGGGTTAAATCGTGGCTGACACCAGCTAGACGACTAGAATTTGGTCACTACAACAGACTAATGCGGGAGCTGAGGGTGGAAGATGAGAAAGCCATTGCCAACTATGTTAGAATGCCTGCTCACCTGTTTGATGAGCTACTCAACAGGATTAGCCTTATCATCCAGCACAGGGACACCCAGTTGAGACCAGCCCTATCAATCAAGGGCTTCACGAATCCCGAATGAGTTAAGAATATCTACGAATGCCCTAGAATCGATCACGATTCAGTTACGATGGCTAAGAACGCACTACGAATTTGCTACGAATTTACAACGATTTTTTGGAATCGGGAGTTCGTGGCTAAAACTTTGAACAGTTCAAAACTTTTGCCACGAATTCCCGATTGATCAGAACTCACTACGAATATACACGAAACTGGTAGGAACTTCACGAACTGATAACGATTTAACCACGAATCCAGAAAATTGTCAATTCTTGGATATTCGTGGGATTCGTGGTCGTAGTGTGATAGGGGTATTAGTAGTAAAATCAAAAGTATAAGTTGTTAGTCTGTTAGTCACATAAGTCTTCACTTTTGACCTTAAAGGTAACAGTGTTGCTTGGACATATCAGCACTAAACAGCGTCATGACATTAGATTTCCGGTACTTTTTTTCGATATCAAATCCACATTCCGCAGTGATATAGGCAACAATACAACGTACATTATTTTACTGAACCTTTAAAGTATTGTGTAGTTGGAACGAGCATGCGAAGTCGCTTGTAATATAAGTGAACACTTCTTGCATTGATATTTTCCCGTCATTTTTTGACAAACAAATGTGCAATATTTTTTTGCATAGTCGTTGATTTTTTAAACTGGATTTTTAATGTCAAGAACCACTTTTTTTGCGGTCCCTTACATTTTAGTTTAATCTAAAAGTTTTAAGACAGTTTTAATTGCATTCCAAATGACGATATAATCTGATGTGCAAATATCAAATTAGGAATTTTAGAGCTATATATAATATAATTATCTGATAAAGCTTACCTTTTAAATGCTTAATAGGAAAATGATCAACTGTTGCGTAACATTGTACCAGGTACTTGAACGTTCATGACGTTGGTATTATGAACCACCAGGCATACATACCATGTATACCAGACACTCATAAAAATATACGAGCTTGGTTTTGTGATGTTCCCGATTAAGGATAATAATACGGTTATGAAACGAATATACGTACGCGTAAGCATATTCTTTCACTGGAATGCATTGAAAATGACAGGAATATTGTGCTGATCTGTTTGCTCAAACTTGCATTTAAAAACGACATAATTTGGTCATGTTTTACATTTGCGATATTTCCGATTACTTTATGGAAAAAATCAATGGCAGTTATTTTTATACCAATATTAGGTTTTCTTCTTCATAAATAATATATACAAATAAAATGCACAATATAGTCATTCATCGGTATGTCAAATAGGGTAACTACTTTTCAAGGAACCATGTTTACTACAGTATCTGTACCCTATTTTATTTTAGCTTTGTTTAATGGTAGATAACACCAAAATACAAATGATTTTTTCGTGCTCTGAATTGCCTCCCTTGTGTATCGGAACATGTGTACTGTATATGTTGTCGCTATCTGGCTTAGGTTATGTAAATATTGTTTTAAAATATATAACTTATTAATAAAACAGAAACCATGAACTGTTTGGACATCTAAAGTTTATTTAAAAGGCTAACCTTTACTATTTGCACAGAAAAAAACGGGTAAATCAAAACGTGTTAGATTTAAGAACGCTGTTAAAAATTATTGGTTCGAAAATAATGGCACTGATATTTGAGTTATATTGAGTTTTTCAACCCTTGGCGATGTTGGTGTTGGAGTGAGAATAATTGAATACGTGTACCATGAACATTAAGCACACAACGCACAACGCTTAAGAAGAACACCTTTATTGTGAAACACAGCACAAAAACAGTGTAACCTCAGTAAAATTGTAAACAAATAAGAACAACATTTTGTCTTTAATCTGATACCATAATATAACAGGATGCATGATTACAACACACAGTCAATAGAAATAAAAATCAAAATAAGCGATTCCATAATAAATGGACTGGGTCAAATAACTAGGCTTTATAATAATGATTAAGTGACAACGCCGCATACAGTAAACATGCCAAATGAAAAAATAATTATTATTTTATATTTTTATTATATTTTTATTATAAATAGTCTCAAAAAGTTACTTATTTCTTTACATGGTATTTGTATTCAGTTGTATAACGTTTCTTCAAAGTCTTTGATAGAATTAGAAGATTATCAAGACTAGTTCCTGAATATGTCAATAAATATGTTTGAACCATTTGCAATACGTATATTGCCTTGTATTCACTTGTATACTATTTCTTGATAGTATTTGACATAAATAGAAGATTATCAATAGTAGTGGTTGAATGTATCAATGAATATATTTAACACTGAACCATTTGCAATTTATAGCCCAGTATTCTGTTGTACAACATGTTTTTATAGTCTTTGACAGAAATAGAAGATTATCAAGACTAGTCGTTGAATGTGTCAATGAATATTTTGACACTAAGCAATTTGCAATATATCACACTCCTCGCACCGGTTACGTCACGCTATACTGCCACAGACTAAAACACGTGACCAAATAGCTCTATCACGTGAGCACGATAATGTAATATACTGATATAAGGGGAAGTAACTGCTGCGGGAAGTTTGGCAATATATAGCCTAGTCTGTATGTGAGTGGACATCCGGGTTATTCTTTTCGTCGTCCTTCACATCGAACAACTCGTACGGCGGTGGTGTGTTGCACCCTGCGAAAACAAAAATAAAACATTTTTCCATTGGTGCAAAAAATAAAATAAAACGACAAATTGGTATTATCTAAATAAAAACCATTGTTGGATTTAACTTGACCTGTCTACATTGTTTACAACATTTTTTTCTTCGAGCATCTCTTCAATTTATATTACAACAATTCATACAGTTTGCATAGACAACTATTTTATCACTACCTTACAACATTAATATTATTTAAAGATTTAATCAATAAATCAGGCATTATCTTACACTCTCGATCTGGAGGTTCGACTGTGTTATCTTCACTTGAGTTGCCATATTTATCAAGGCCCTTTGCTGCCGGTTTCGAGAAAATGCTTTTAAATCGATGCATCATAAATTCTATTAAATCTTCGTTCTTGTCCTTCTTTGTGTCCTTAACTGAGTCGTCGATGCTAGCCCCAAGAATCGACAGAAATATTGATAGTGTGAAGAAAATTATAGTGAGAACATACAGACAGAAGAAAACCTTCGCCAAAACTGGCTGCGTGGCGGTTATTTCACCATAATTGCTTTTGCCGATCATGGATATAAAAAGTGTTCCGAGACATTTGTAGATGTTCATATACGACAAAAGGTGGTGCCCGAACAGAAGGTAGCCGAGGAAACAAAATCCAATGATCATATGCAGAAACGCCATACCATACCAGAACAAATCTTTGCCGCTTTGTTCGAAGACTTTCACGAGAGCACTAACTTTCTTTGATGACGCAAACGCTTCTAAAATTCTCATGGTTGCCATAAATACCAACACAGACAAACAGGCTACCAATATTTCATCCCACAGGACAATGTGGCTAAAGTTTACGAATCGCCGCATGTCTTCTTTGTACTTAGCCATCGTGTGGTAGGTGAATCCAAGTCGTATGATGTAAATACCAACGGACGCAACGCCAACCATAAACATAAACAGGTCATACACTTGCCAAAACACGGTGAAGAACTTCATGCGTTGTTGGTATAATCGAATGCATATCTTGACCAAAAACACAATCAGGTATACCACAAATATAACTTCGCAAAACAAAGTAAACTTGCCAATTGCGCCCACATGAGAATACAGCCGCAGTGGATACACCCAGTACATCGTGAATGCTCCCCCTGTTTGTGGGAACTCCGTAAGGAAAACGTTGTATATAAACATATTGGTCGACGGGTTGAACAACGTGTATTCGAACATGATCGCCCTGGTTGCGCGGTCTATCCAAAGGTTCCTAAAGAGCTCGTCGAGGATGGTGTACGTAACGCCTAGATTGACGTGAAACTCTTGGATGTAGCCGCCGCCTCCGTATGTTGTGTAGAACCCCTTTATTGGCAGACCCCATATGTCAAGCGCTGAAAATGTGCCAAATGAAAAGAGCTGGGTGCTTTTATGATTATGATACTGGGTTCTATTTAGACTTGTTTGTGTTTAACAATGTTTTTGTTTGGCGAACAATAGTGTTTTATGCAAATTGGTAAATACAATGCATGTAGTCGTTATTTGGTTTGCCAATTTACTTCCCAAAATTCCCCAAGCAGTATCCTTTTGTTTACCATTTACAGCTTATATTAAGCTTGTTTGCTAAATACTTCGAACTCATTTTTATTCGTAAGACATTAAATGTCGTGTTTTCGTGGGTAAGGCAATCCACGAATTTAAGAGTCGTGCCCATGAAATTAAATGATTTCAAATTATATGTATTAAATGTGAACATGTATTTGCACAATGTTTACAAACCGGAAGTGAATCTCCAGGCTTCGGACGACACATTGAAGGTGCTTTCAAATTCAGAACACGGTATAGGGACCCATTTCACGCAATAGTCCTTCTCATCCTCGGTAAATATGGAGTATTCGCCAAAACATTTCACCTGTAACATAGCACACTTAAAATACCATATTGATATAGTAAAGTCCGCCTATTAGAAACTCATCGGGACCATGAAAATATGTTTCTTATAACCAGAATTCCTTATAAACGTGTTGTAAACTAAATACTGGGGTATGAAAAGCAGTTCCTTATAACAATTGGTTATTAAAATAATTTAATCCTTTGATGATATAACTAGTTTAAATTATCAGAATGTCTTCAAGTCAAAACAATTACCTTGCCAATATAAGGAACGTCACAATAGTGGCCTGAAATGAAACCACAACAAACTTACTACAAATCGTTGCTTGCTGCTAACATTTAAATATTAAATGTGTCTTTTCCCCCCGTTTAAACCTTGTATGTTTCTGTTGATCTGGTATATGCGTTGTAAGTAGGGTTTGATGCCCCCAAACAAGAATAATTTATTATGTGTATAGGTTTTGAAATATTAATAATAGTATTATGTGTCACTCACTCAGAGCGCAGGGGAGTGCCATTATTATGTTAACAACAGACTTGAGGCTATACTCAGTGTACCCCTTTAATGATTGTTACGCTGATGTTTACATTGAAGTATGAATTAACATGCATTTTGTATTGTGAAAGATCGTATAAATACTCGAACAGAAAATACTAATAAAACACGGAAAACAACGCTTTACCACTTGTAGTTCGCATCTGTCGCATCCTCGGAGGGCCGAGTCTGTAAGAGCTCATCCCAGCAACATACTTTTTCGCGCTCCAGTGGAGTTTGGCCCCGTTTATATCGGTCTCAGGAAACAACACGGGGACAACTGTAGTATTTATCCAATCATACAGATCCCCGGGGGTTTTGATCTGTGGAGAAATACAGCGATTTAAACAACAAAAACAATGTTAAAAAATTCTTAAGAGATGCATATTTTATGATTTAATTTAATAGATCAATGAGCATGGGTAATTTATCTGGTCTGAACAAAATTTTATTTAAAAAAACCCCACATTATCAGGCAATATAACACGCATCTCTTGATATAAATATCTATAAAATTGCCATTGAAATGTCCACCCGATTGCTTCAATCTTAAACAATTGCAGTAACATAGTAAGTATCTATGTAGTTACATAATACATTGAAACAATCATCAGTATGACAAAGCAAACTAATATTTTATCGACGTATTTTAATTTAACAATTGTGATTTTATTTGTAACGTACACATGCATTTTATTACTTCGGCAACTTTACGAAGCCATTTATTTTCTCGGGAACGGACGCGCCAGAGTTAACAAGGGAATAACTGAAAAATAAAAACTGTCTGAGTCTGTTTAAACATACCCCATGAAATGTCGGCCCCGATGAAGGAGAAATAATGGTGTTGATTATATGTTCGTGAAGTGCATAGGATCTGGAAAAAAACACTATATGTTATGCGAAATATTTGATCATTCATATTTGAAATATTACAACATAATTTTATTTGCAATATTGTTGTCTTCGAATATTTCTTAAGTTTATAACATATTGTTAACAAAACATAATCATTCAAGAGTTTCTTAATTTTTGAAGTAAATGTCCGTATTTCTGTATTTTAGAATATAATTCATTGAACTACTTGGAACAAAGAACACCTCAATTTATAATGTAAAGTTTAACTAATTATCTACTTCCTTTAATAACAAGTATATTTTTTTACAAAAACGTATTCAACATCGTTTAAAATCCACGTATATATATTTATAGGTATACCTATTGTCTCTGTTACTGAAGGCAATAGAACAGACGATGAACATGAAGAAGAGATTCATGAGAATATCCCTAAAGATAGTCATCAGTTTGCCTTTGTGCTTAAACTTATGGGCTTCGTCTTCCAAGTTCTGCCCTTTCAGCGGAGGCGCGATGTAGCGAGGAAACTCTGTTATAAAATTCGTATAATTATGACATAATTTATCACAACAACAACAACAACAACAACAACAACAACAACAACAACAACAACAACAACTACTACTACTACTACTACTACTACTACTACTACTACTGCTACTTCTACTACTAGTTGTACTGCTACTACTACTACTACTACTACTACTACTACTACTACTACTACTACATTTTGTACTACTTTTACTTCTACAACAACAACAACAACAACAACAACAACAACAACAACAACAACAACAACTACTACTACTACTACTACTATTACTACTACTACTACCACTAAAACTACCACTACTACTACTAATAATAATTATAATAACATTTTTTAAAAATACTTCCGACTTTGTACTTCTTATGAAAAGGGAACTCATTTACAGGTTAATATATATTTCTTTTATATATATTTTTTTAACAATTTGTATTTTCCTACGTTTTGTTATTAAAGGTACGTTTGATTAACTGTTGACCTTCTGTTTTTGTGTGTGTGTTTTTCTGTTGACTTGACATAGAAGTGTATATATTATACATGCGTAGATACGACGAAACATATAAGTGCATATATTATACATACGAAGATATGACGAAACATATAAGTGCATATATTATACATACGTAGATATGGCGAAACATATAAGTGTATATATTATACATACGTAGATATGAAGAAACATATAAACGCATATATTATACATACGTAGATATGACAAAACATATAAGTGCATAATTATATTATACAAACGTAGATACGACGAAACATATAAGTGCATATATTTTACATACGTAGATATGACGTAACATATAAGTGCATATATTATACATACGTAGATACGACGAAACATATAAGTGCATATATTATAAATACGTAGATATGACGAAACATATTAGTGCATATATTATACATACGTAGATATGACGTAACATATAAGTGCATATATTATACATACGTAGATACGACGAAAAATATAAGTGCATATATTATAAATACGTAGATATGACGAAACATATAAGTGCATATATTATACATACGTAGATATGACGAAACATATAAGTGCATATATTATACATACGTAGATATTTCGTAACATATAAGTGCATATATTATACATACGTAGATATGACGTAACATTTAAGTGCATATATTAAACATACGTAGATATGAAGAAACATTTAAGTGCATATATTATACATACGTATATATGATTGGTAGTCTTCTTTTATTCTTTTCAATAACTTGTAGCTTGAAGAGTAGTCGTCTGAAAATATACACTCGATAGCAGCAAGACTTTGTGCTAGTCGTATTTATACATTTGATTTACTTTAACACAAAACTAAAAGATGTTTAGTATTTAGCCTTAGATTCTTTTTTTACCCTGATTAAAAAATTTATACTTTTTAAACGTATTTTATTGATGTTAAAGAAACAGAAAGTAAAAGTAAAATACTTTTGACCGTCCCGTTATACTCATGGTAGTTGTCAATAACAGCTTTCGCATCAAAACTGACGTCGTCTTTTGCTCTCCTAATAAAGCAAGCTAACAGAAGAGCTAAGAAAACAACCTGAAACCGAATGAGTAAAGTACTGTATGTGGTCGGCAAAAATTATATTGACATATAATTTAAACTGAAGTTCAAAGAAAAATGGTGCAAACAATGTAGAAAGGGTCAAACTTTAGAGCACCATGACAAAACGACTAACAACATGTTTCGTGTTGTTCTAAGTAATTGTTTTGTATGGGCCATTTTATCATGGTTTCCTTAAATGCGACCTTATCTACATTGTTTAAAATATTTTTCTTAGAATTTTTTTTCAATGTTTATTACCATAAATGGATTAACCAGTAGCATATATTCTAGCATGGACATGAAGACATTTTGAGGCATACCATAAATGGATCAACCAGTAGCATAGACTCCAGCATGGACATGAAAAAGCAGGTCAACCATTCCTCGGACTTCTGTTTGCCCCATTGCATACTATACAGAAGTATGAAGAACGCGGGTACAATTGTCCCAGCTAGGAAAAGAAACCAGGCGAAGTATATGCACCTAAAACAGAAAATCAGTATTACGGATTAACTTCTAAGGGTAGGTAAATGAGTAGGACAAAATAACAAACAGCTACAACCAAATTTCAAACAAATGTTAAGTTATTTATTTTTCTACTGCTGCATGTGGATTCAATAGCTGGCAACATACATTTTACATCAGCTTCATTTAAGCGCATGCGCGAACAGGTATTTTTTACTGTGAACAAACATGGGAAATGTAATTACCACCAGGGCAAATAAAAGCCAGTAAAATATGGAACATCGGTGGAGAGAAGTTTTTGTTTTAGTAACTCCTCAAACTGTCGTCTTTGTGTCCGTTCAGGCGTTCGGAACAGGTTCCAGCAGAACAAGTTACACGATTTGCAGCATGCTCCTGTACAGCATTTGTTACAGCAAGGGAATGCACCAATCGTTCGTCGTTTTGTCCGTTTGAACAGGAAGATAAGCAACATGACGACAGGTGTGGTGATCAAGGCGCATACAATGGAGATAAATATCTGGAAAACAATCAATGTTATGAACGCAGGCTAAGCAATATTAAATACATTGTATCGACAATTAAAAATTGTTTGGCCCTTATCCCTTATACTCACCAAACACCATTTCATACATTAAACCCATAATGTCACTGGCTTGTGTATAAAGTCAAATGATTATATAATATTCTTCGTCATTGTGCGAAGCGTAATAGACGAACCTTAGTGTAATCTCGTGAATTCATTTTCTGGTATCATTAAAAACTAAAAGGGTGTAATTAAGTTAAATATGAAGAATTTCCTTAACCTGCTGTGGAGTAAACCGTAAAGGGCCAACTTGAATCAGCGGCGGAGACTCATATTCCGGGTTGGGATTGAAGTACATGGCGTTTGCAATCATTGTCAGGCATATGTACACCAGGGCGCACGACGCCCTCTGCACACGGGTGAAGTTGCTGGTCTGGGGCCGGTAAAGGATGGACACCCACATATGACTCTCCGACAGGCGATCGCGCGTCTAAAATGGTAATGCAGGTAATAGAACGCAATGCACCGTTCAGCAAAATTTCAAACTCCGCCCAATGCGGTAGATTTGCTTTGATCTTGTGAAGGCTTGTGAAGGGGTCTTTTTTGTGTTTTAGGTCAGATTGTCACCTGACAATTTAATCCTAATCTATTGGATTAAAATTGACAATGTACTGTTATAAATGATAATGATAGACATTTGCGGAACGGTCCATATATCGTAATGTTAAAAAACTCTTATAATAACCTTAATAAAAAAGGATTAAACACGTTATCGTATATCTGCTTCAATGTAAAAACAAATTGTTTTTATATGGCAAACGTAAGAAAGCTTTGTAGTTTACTTTGATGTGGTAAGCAAATATTTCATGCGTTTGCCATTCTAACTGATGTTTTAAGGGGAACAACTTTAAAATTGTATATACAACGTCTTTCTACGCAAACCTGTATATTAAGTGTTCTAAGTTCTAAGGAAATCCATCATTTTTTCATATTAGGAAAGCTTGCGAAATCTGCTGTTTTATTAGAAAATGCGTTTCATAATTGCAAATTAGTTCTTTGTTCAAATTGTATACAATCGAACGACAAGAATAGGTTCAGATTAGATGATGCACTTAACAATTAATATATTGATGACAACAAAAACACGATACCTGATAGAAGAATCTGCTTTCAAATTGCACGGGTTGTTCTACTGGAGTAACGGGAATGTCAATATCAACGGACGTCTCCACGGACAACCATCGCTCAGCAACAAACACAAACCTAACAACAAACATTATAATCCAAAACTGGAAGCGTTTGAATATCGAAATTAATGCCTTTACTGTTAAACATACAATACATAGTTACGTTTGTAACACATACCCGACATGATCACTGTTCTGATATGTGTACATGTATAAATATGACATAACGAAAAATCAAGCAACAATCAAATTGTTTAAAGTAATATATGTAATATAAAATACGAAGGCGTAATGTAAACCACTCATACATGTACTTTTATCTCGGACGTATTAACAAAAAGACAATGTATAGTTCCGCAAAACTCCAATCTCCTCCCCATTCTGTACTGTTCTTTTGCTCGTGTGATAAGGTTAATCACAAACTGGAAGTACATGTACGCTTTCTTTTGTATTAACTAGGTCAAATTGTCACCTGACAATATAACCTTATTTTTACCCATTGAATTCAAATTGACCATGCGTATATGATCATGATTGACATTTGTGGAACTGTCCACTAGCAAGAAATGAACGCAAAATAAAGAAACACTTTATTTACTGCGTGTTGGTCTGTATGTCGTATACGACGACTTGGTTCAGATACCAAGAAGCATAATCATCAACACCGGAGTTGTCGTGCCATATATACAGACGAGTTAGAGGACCAAGGTGTTGTTTTGTTGCCATGAAAAATGACAAAACGCTACCAGTTGAAAACTCCTGTGGATTAAAGAGTTGATTAATAGCATTTAATAAGGCATCAATATGTGTACATGTTTAACCATATGTATGTTTGGGATATAAAAATGTGTTATGTCTTATTGTAAATGCGGTATCGTTACCAACTTTAAAAGTAAATTGTGTACATGTATATAATTACCGGTATTTACAATTATGTAGGTGTTCTACTTCTAGTATGCATTAAAATGCACTTATATGTATTTATTGGCAACGCCAACATGTATCACAATAAACATTCACCTCTCTCACACCATCAAAGAGTTCGCGAGGGCCGCTATCGACACCTGTTCCATGTAGGACGAAGGCAATCTTAGATTGTGTTCCCGCTCCTCGGCGCATCCCTGTCATCGCTTTAACTATATAGAATTGCTCGTCCCCGATTTGGTTGTCACGTAACGGTGTTATACCCCACTGGAAATAAGAGTGCGCGTACGTATTACGATATAGAAAACAATGTTTTTATTCAAATTGATTTGTATTAACATTTGCCCGTTCACCCTGGCTCAGAAAGGACAGTGACCGTCAGTGGTACAAGAATATGTATTTGGTACAGGCGACGCTCAGTTCTGCGAAGCCTTTTAAGAAAAATTGTAAGTAGGTTACTTGAATGCTGTGCTATTAATAGCACGTATAAAGGATTGATGAAAAACATAAATTCCAAAACAAAGAACAAATTAAAGCTGTTACCATTTAAAATGAATTAGTGTTAACGTTCAGTTTACTACCATTTACCATGTATCTTTCGTCACATAGTAAAATTTATATTTCACGTTTGTATAATCACCTTTAGTTGGTCACGTCTGTCCAAACCAACCAGTAACAGAACTGCAATGATGTATATAAAAAATAGTCCCGACAGTGTTCCCAACACTGCGCCCTGATTTTGGGGTGAAAACTTTAAGAACACAGAGGCAAAATCGATGTTGTTTGGAGCCACGATGAAGGAGTTGGCAAAGACGAGATCGGTGACCTCTTTACAGAAACACCGTATCATGTCATCGGCAGGAACCCACTCCATCTGCAAAAGAGTGGGAACGAATATTAAAATTGGGAAAAGGTGAAGTCCCCAGGAAGCATAGCATGCATGGGCAAAATAGGCAGCCTCTGTATGAATAAAGCTGTTTAAGATGCATTTCTGTGAATGCCTCTAGAGCATGAGAAGAACTCTATGTTCAAGTCACATTAACATTCAATCCAAAGGACTAGAAAAAACACACAAAACATTACTTTTGCTCGTTTTTGTGTACCGAAAGTGTTTTTGTTCTGTATATTTCTTGTTGTGCCAGTTAATTGTTTGTGTCGGCCATTTTGTCATGTTGTAATATTACTCTGTATACTTTGCCTACAACATTTTTGTCTTTTGGACATCTCTTTAATTTCTTTTTTGAAACGGAAATGTCAGTGGTTAAGATATCCGGTTAAAAACTGCCAAACATAACACTGTGTGCCATTGGCTAATATCACTTACGGCCAAAATTTGAACGTTGTATCAACATTAAATGCTTTTAAAAGTAGTCTGATGTAAAACTGGTATTCAAGTTATTATTATAAGTGTCAATACGATAGTCAGAAATCAATATAATTACTTATTATTCTTCAGCCGATTTAACAAAAAATAATCTTAAAAGCATTAATGTAAAAAAGATTTAAGTTTTTTTAGAACTAAACAGCTAAATAATACCTCGCATTTGTCTGTTTCCCATTTCGTTTGGTTCTCGTTCCATGTTAAACACCCAACCGTGATCAACGTCAGAGAGTAGTTAGTTTTCTTAACTAAAATGAATAAGAGACTAAACAACACAGAAAGACAATTGTTTGAACAGCTTATATAAGGTGGTAGATACATTTTCAGCGGCAATAATATGAACGTTAATTTGATCCTTTTGAAAAGATCTTACATGGACTTATAAACTCTAATTTTTTAATATATTACCATTTTCCGGCACGTGTACTGCATAATAAGACAGTCCAGTGTGTTTATTCATTTGATTCGGTCCAATGCATGTCTGCCAATTGTCCTCTTGCTTGACGGTTACTTTGAAGCTGTACTCTGTTATAGAGGGTGGTTCGGTTGTCCTGAAATATACCTCATATTCGGTGAAGGTGTGTGATCCAATGGGCGACACAATCAGACAAACGTTGTCTGTTTCTTTTCCATACACAAACCGATGGTAGACGAACTCTGAGGCGTCGTCTTCGTCCACGAGGGCCATAGGAGTAATAAGCATGGATGTCGGTGTACTGATGCTTTGTTCAAACGTCATGTATCCCGGGGTAACTCGTATGTCTTTTGCTTTAACGTCAAGACGTAAAACGTTTGAGGTGACGTAACTAGAGGTCCCATCAGAATCGTACATGAAAACGTTTTGTTCAAACTCAATAGCCTGAAACATGCGTAAATTTTATGAATAAATGAAATTGACAATACACACCAAATAATAGTATTGTTTTTTTACAATTATTATTATTATTATTATTATTATTATTATTATTATTATTATTGTTGTTGTTACTTTAAACCGCTGTGTTTTTTTTAAACCATTAGAGCGTTATGCTCTGTTTCAAAATTATTCTTGTGAAACTCAAAGAACACAATTCTTGACCACACACATTCAGACAATACAACTGAACATTTCGAAAACAAGTCTTTACGACAAAAGTTAAAATGTAACACCTATTTAACAAGAATAACGGTACACATATATAA
>Ga0224511_10000936_pt1 | contig 16128 bp, 13 predicted proteins | sample SF_May12_sed_USG_2_FD_169988 | JGI IMG/M metagenome (GOLD analysis project Ga0224511, IMG submission 169988) | Sediment microbial communities from San Francisco Bay, California, United States - SF_May12_sed_USGS_8_1 | ecosystem: Environmental > Aquatic > Marine > Sediment | place: USA...
AGGGAAAGGAACTCGGAAAGCTCAAAGTGGTGAATGACCAGACCGGCTCCCCCACTTTCACCCGAGACCTAGCCCGCGGGATAGCCAGGCTCATACAGGCGGAGGCCACCGGGATCGTCAACGTCACAAATTCCGGCTCCTGCACATGGTATGAGTTCGCGCTGGAGATACTGCGACTGGCCGGCCAGGATAATGTAGAGGTGCAGCCGATCCCCTCGTCGGAATACCCCCTACCCGCTAAAAGGCCGAAAAACTCCGTATTGGACAGCGACAAATACTCAAGCCTGGTCGGCGAACCATTGCGCCACTGGAAAATGGGGTTGGCGGATTACATGTCGGCTGGGACAGACGGCCTGTAACCCACCCCCGTTATCTATCTCCCTGGTACGCTCGGTGTCTGCCCCGCGCCCCCAGTGCTTTTCTTGATCGTCTCAAACACTCCCAAGGCTTGAGCCACCATCGATCCGGCGTCACCCGTATTGGCGGGCAGCAGGATAGTGTTGTTGGTTTTAGCCAGATTCTTGAATGCTTCCACATACTGCTCGGCGACCCGCAGAGACATCGCCTCGCTGCCCCCTGTTTTCACTATGGCTGAGCCCACCATCTCAATCCCCTTGGCTGTGGCGTCGGCCACCATCAGGATCGCTTCCGCCTCACCCTTAGCCCGGTTCACCTGGTCAGTGTATGCCGCCTCAGACTCCAGCACCACTTCCTGCTTGCCACCTTCGGCCACGTTGATCTGCGCCTGTTTCTTTCCCTCGGAGTCGAGGATCTCCGCCCTCTTCTGCCTTTCGGCCGCCACCTGCAGCTCCATCGCCTTTCGCACATTGTCCGGCGGGGTGATGTCCTTTATTTCGTAGCGCATGCATTGGATGCCCCATGGATTGGCCGCCTCGTTGATGGAGCGAACGATGTTCAGGTTAAGAGTTTCCCGCTCCTCAAAAGTCCTGTCCATTTCTATCTTTCCCAGCTCGGAACGCATTGTGGTTTGGGCTAGTTGGGATATGGCGAACCTGGGATCCGCCACGCCATATGAGGCCGCTTTCGGGTCGACTATCTTAAGGTACAGCAGCCCGTCAATGCGCAGACTGACATTGTCACGAGTTATAGTGGTCTGGCTGGGGATATCGATAGCGGTTTCTTTAAGGTTGTGCTTGTAGGCTACCGAGTCCACGTAGGGAAAGATGATGTTCAGGCCAGGATTCAGCACTTTGCGAAACTTGCCAAGACGTTCAATCACCCAGGCGGATTGTTGGGGAACGATACGCACTCCCTTAAAAATGGTGAGAACTACGATAAAAGCAATTACTAGTGAAAAGACTTCCATGGCAAAGACTCCTTTGTCTTTAGATTATTAATTATTCAGACCGCCCTATCCTTGTGGTGATTTTCCGATGCTTTCTATTTAATCCGGCAACGTGACAATAAGAATCCCGTTTTCCACCTTCAAAATCATCACGTCCTTGCCGCTTTCCACCTTGTCCAACTGACAATCCGGGGAAAGCCGCGCGTTCCATATGGAGCCGGACCATGTCACCTCTCCTTTGACTCCCTTCTCCAGGTCCTTATCCCCCACAGTGGCCACGTGCCCCACCATATCCTTGTATCCTCCGCCATCGGGGCCATACCAGCCTTTCAGGGGAATCCACAAGACCAGCGCCCACGCTATAGTGGTGGCGAAAAAGACGGCTATCTGGTTCGGGATTGTTTCCACCATGCCGAAATGCAAAGTGACACCGGTGGTGATGGCGCCAAACCCGGCGAATGCCAGGACCATGGTGGGCATGACGAATACTTCCACGGCCACCAGGACGGCGCCCGCGATCAACCACAAAGTTACGGCGGAAACTTCCATGGCTATATCCAAAATGAATTGTAAGTAAGATAGAAATTTAGAGAAAATTATATCAGAAACAGATTTGCACTGCAGATGAATCGGAGGCGACGGTGAAAAGCTGTGCCCACACCACTGCTGGAAAGACAATGGGACATATGTCCCGATTTACCCTTCTTTTCCGGCAGTCTGGCGATCTATGGTTCCATTCATGGAACAGCGGTTGTTTTCACTCCCGGGTGGGTATAACTTTAAAGCTAGGTTAAGAGAACAACACGGGCCGCGCCCTTGATAAATATAAATTGCGGGGAATGGGGATTTTCCAAAATTTAAAAAAACAAGGAGCGGCCCGTTTCTTTTATAATCCCAGCCCCTCCCCTTTCTAATCGCAGATGCTCCACACACTCTGGCGCACCGCCGTTGCGCTTAATTTAAGAACCCAGGCCGCTTGATATGGTTAAATATCATTGTATTCATAAATAAAGGAGCTGCGCCATGGGCGACAAAATCATCCTCGATGACCTGGAGGTGGAATGCATTATCGGTATATTCGACTGGGAACGGGAGACCAAACAGAAGGTGCGGATAAGTTTCGAGTTGGATTGCGACATCTCCCGCGCCGCCAGGACCGACGATATTCAGGACACCGTAAACTACAAAACCATCTCTAAGAAGATCATAGCCCTGGTGGAGCCCAGCGGCTTTTTCCTGATAGAAACCATGGCGGAAAAAATCGCGCAGCTATGCCTCGCCCACAAAGGGGTCCTCCGGGCCATGGTCACCGTCTCCAAACCTGGGGCCATCAGTGGGTCCAATAATGTTTCTATCCAGGTGACCCGCCCCAGCCAGACGCATCGGGTATTTCTTGGTATCGGTGGGAACATAGACCCGGAGCGCAACATCCCGTTGGGTGTGGAGCTGATCCGTTCCCGATTCTCCCTGGTCCGGTTGTCGCCGGTGTATCTATCCGAACCGTGGGGGACAAAGGAATCGCAGCCGGACTACCTGAACCTGGTGGCGGAGGTGAACACGGAGCTGGACATTTTCGGCGTTCGTGGCGAGCTGTGCTGGATCGAGCGGACGATCGGACGACAACGTACCAACGACAAGTTCGCCCCCCGCCCGATGGATGTGGACCTGCTACTATACGACAATGCGGAAGGAAAACACGCCGATGGCCCCCTACCCCACCCCCAGGTTCTCACCCAACAGTTCGTCTATCTGCCGATGATGGATATCGCGCCGGATCTGGTTATACCGGGTGAGGATAAGCCGTTGCGGGATATACAGCCGATTTACGATACGCCGGGGCTGAGGATAGAAAAGGTGGCGATGGATTTGAAATGATGACGTACCTGATTCACATCGAGGAACGTTTCGAAGATCGGTTCGGAGACTGCCTCGCATTTCAATTCGGTGGACATTTGCGGTACTGATAATGGCGCCTGGTGGGGCCTGTTATGGACCAAATTGTTCGCAATGGAGCAGGGGGCAATGTTTAATTTTATAGTTGAGAAAGGCGATGGGGAAATTTTCTAATTTACGGCCCGCGTACGGTAACTATACCAAAGAGATCAACCGAATAAGTTTGTTAGCAGACGATTTATGGGATAAAGGAAAATTGAAGCAGGCATTTGAGTTATTTCAAAAGGCCGCGAATATGGGTGATTCTACCGGAATGTTCAATCTAGGTTATTTTTATGACCTGGGTATACACGTGCGCAAAGACAAGGACTTGGCGATATATTGGTATAAAAAGGCACTGCATAATAACGATATTGCAGCAGCAAATAATATCGCCATAATACATAAGGAACAAAAAGATTGGAAGAAAGCCCTATGGTGGTTCCATAAGGCAGCTGCCCAGGGCGATGGTGATGCCTTTTATCAGATTGCCATGATTTATCATAAGGGAAACGGTGTAAAGAAAAATATTTCTAAAGCGAAAATGTACTACAGGCAGACTGTGGGCAGTTTCTATGTCACAGAAGATACAGCCGAAAAAGCAGAAAAAATACTAAAGAAGCTACAAAAGAAGTAAGTGAGCCCAAGGGTGAAGCCTCTCAGCTAGTCTGTTGGCACTGGCGGACGAGACTCAACGAGCCATGCGAATCGATCATGGTCATCCTCCGCCGTGGCTCAATGGCCGAAAACTTTCGACAAAAAATCGCGTTCCACCGTCAGCTGGCCGATCTTGGCGTGGAGGTCCTAGAGGTGGCCCCCACCTAGGCGGAAATGAAGACATTCCTTGATACTTTATGCTTTTCACTCACATCTCACCTGCACAGATAGCCTGGCTCCTGGCTACTGCTAACCGGCGTCCTCGCAATCCAGGAGACTTACCGACATGAGATCCTCCGATAAGTCATTTGCGCCCTACGGCTGAGACAATAATGTCCTAACTCTCCCGTCATCATATATACCTCTTTGTAACATATGGTTTTACAGCATGGCGCCACATTTGCAGCCCTTTAATGTAGAACTTAATTTGGATGGGAACTAATATGAAAATGACAGCGACAGAACCAGTCAAGGAGTATGGCAAGAGCCCCAGACATCGTGGTGTTTATTTCCTGGAGGAGGCAACGGCAAAGGGCATGGCATTTGTCTCCACCAAGGTGCAGGACACCAAGATTTTCTGGCTTGTGAATCCTGATGAGGAAAGGGTGGTCAACGCCAAGTTCTTCACTTACGGCGGGCCCGATTCAGTGGCCATCGGAGAGGCGCTATCTGATATGGTCATTGGCGCCTCCATCCAGGAGGCTTTCTCTGTTAGCGGGGAGGATGTCATCGCGCACCTGGCCGCATCCAACTACTTCCCCTTTAACAAGGAACCTCTAATTTCCCAAATAAACGACCTGATCTCCAACATGAAACAGGACCACCCTCTGGCGCTGGCCAAGCTATCGCTCAGCGAGATGAAGGCTTCCAACGCAAAAAATGCCCAAAACTCCACAGAGGACGAAAAGTGGCTGAAGATGAGCAATTCCGAGCGGATCAAGCTTATCGAAGAGGCGATAGATGGCCAGGTGCGCGACGCTCTGGCTGTCGACGGCGGTGGTATTGACATCGTGGAGGTCAAGGATGACTGGAACGTGTACGCCGAGTTTCAGGGAGCATGCAGTTCCTGCTCCGCATCGATAGGCTCGACCTTTATTGTGGTCGAGAACGTTATAAAAAGCAAAGTGAACGAAAGGCTGACCCTGGTAGCCAGTAGTTTCCCCTGGTAAACCAATTTTAGGAGAGATGATGAGCGAAGCCACACAGTTGCAACCTGAAGTACAACAGCTACTTAGCGATAAAGAATACAAGTTCGGCTTTAAGACCGAGATTGATTCGGACACCTTACCCAAGGGCCTGAACGAGCGGGTGGTCCGGGAGATCTCCCGCCGAAAGGAAGAGCCGGATTCCGTTCTTGACTTTCGTCTGGAGGCCTATCGCCGCTGGCTGGAGATGAAGGAGCCGACATGGGCTCATGTGGACTATCCGCCCATCGACTTCCAGGATTTTTCCTACTACTCTGCTCCTAAAAACAAGAAAAAATACAAAAGCTTGGATGATGTTCCTAAGGAAATACTTGAAACATTCACAAAGCTTGGCATCCCCCTGGACGAGCAAAAGAGGATATCGAACGTGGCGGTGGACGCAGTCTTCGATTCCGTCAGCGTGGCCACAACGCACAAAAAGAAGCTGGCGGAGGCTGGGATAATCTTTTGCTCAATCTCTGAGGCGATGGTGGAATATCCGGAGCTGATTGAAAAATATCTTGGCTCGGTGGTTCCCGCTGGCGACAACTTCTATTCCGCCCTCAACAGCGCGGTGTTCACTGATGGATCCTTTGTATACATACCTCCCAATACGAAATGCCCGATGGAACTGTCCACCTATTTCCGTATGAATGAAAAGGAAACCGGCCAGTTTGAGCGAACACTAATAGTGGCGGCGGAGAATAGCTATGTCTCCTATATTGAGGGCTGCACGGCGCCTCAGTTCGACACCAGACAGCTGCACGCGGCCGTGGTGGAACTGGTGGCTCTCGATAACGCAGAGATCAAGTACTCCACAGTGCAGAACTGGTACCCTGGAGACAAGGAGACCGGCGCAGGCGGAATATACAACTTCGTCACAAAGCGCGGCATATGCAAAGGGAAGAACTCCAAGATATCATGGACCCAGATCGAGACCGGCTCCGCTATCACCTGGAAATACCCAAGCTGCATCCTGCGGGGGGACAATTCAGTGGGGGAGTTTTACTCCGTGGCCCTGACAACAGGTCATCAGCAGGCGGATACAGGCACAAAGATGCTCCATCTGGGGAAAAACACCCGCTCCGTGATCATATCAAAAGGGATAGCCGCAGATACCTCCTCCAACGCATATCGTGGCCGTGTGCTGATGAGCCCGGTGGCGGCGGGATCGCGCAATTTCACACAGTGCGACAGCCTGTTGGTAGGTAGCAAAAGCTCCGCCCACACTTTCCCATACATAGAAGGAGGCAACTCTTCATCCAGGGTGGAGCATGAGGCCTCCACCTCGAAGATAAGCGAGGAGCAACTGATGTATCTCATGCAGCGGGGCATATCAAAGGAAGCCGCAGTTTCCACGATCGTCAACGGCTTTTGCAAAGATATATTCGACAGGTTACCTATGGAGTTTACGGTGGAAGCTGAAAAGCTGTTATCCCTTAAACTTGAAGGTGTTGTAGGCTGATACTTCAATAATTGACATAAAAAAAGGAAGAGACAAAAAATGCTCGTAATTGATAATCTGGTGGCAGGATTCGAGGGAATGGACATCCTGAAGGGAATCAGCCTGACGGTGAACAAGGGTGAAATACACTCCATCATGGGGCCGAATGGCGCAGGGAAAAGCACATTCTCCAAAACGCTGGTGGGGCATCCGGAGTACCCGGCTTCTTCCGGCAGCGTGACTTTGGACGGGAAGAACCTGCTGGAAATGGAACCGGATCAGCGCGCCCGGGAGGGGCTGTTCATGGCATACCAGAATCCGGTGGAGATTCCCGGCGTGAATAATGTTGAGTTTTTGCGAATGGCCTATAACGCCAAAAGGGCTCACCTGGGGCTCGAAGAAGCGGACCCGATGGACTTTCAGGATATCATCCAGGAGAAGATGGGTCTGCTGAGTATGTCTGGGGTTTTCATGGAAAGAGATGTCAACGAGGGGTACTCCGGCGGAGAGAAAAAGAAGAATGAGATCCTGCAGATGGCGGTGCTGGAGCCGAAGGTGGCCATTCTCGACGAGATAGATTCCGGACTGGATATCGACGCCCTCAAGGTGGTGGCGGAAAACATCATGAAGCTAAAAAACGAAAATACCGCGTTAATCGTCATCACCCATTACCAGCGCCTTCTGGACTATATCAAGCCGGACCATATCCATATCCTCAGCCAAGGACGGATCGTCAAATCTGGTGGACCTGAATTGGCCCTGGAACTGGAGTCTACCGGCTACAACGGCTTTAATACAGAGGCGGCCTGACATGAACGCTGTAGCGATAAAAAGGGCGGGAACGGTAAAAACCCCGGATGACGTAATGGCCGACTTTCGGGAATTGCTTGTTAATGGATGTTTTACCAAGGAGTTGGTCGGGCTTAACGCCGTGGGGCTGGAGAACTTCAACCAGACCGGGTTTCCGGGTCGTAAAAGCGAAAAATTCACATACCTGGATGTTTCCGATCTGGCCAAGGCAGGGTTCCATCTGCGCAAGGAGCCTTCACAAACCACCCCCTCTCAGGTGGAGGCGCAGCTTCTACCATCCACACACAAAAGCCGGGTGGTGTTCGTGGATGGTATCTATATGGAGCATCTTTCGGATATCTCCGCCATCCGGGACCAGGTGGAGCTTCTCCCTTTGAGCGAGGCTTTCACCCAATTTCCGGAAATTAAGGATACTACTCTGCAAAGAGCCATCCACGAAGATGACCCGATCGCGAACCTGAACACCGCTTTCACCATCAACGGGGCTCACTTGCGAATCAAGGATGGGGAACAAGCCCAGGCTCCTATTGAGATCCTCTTTCTCGCGGCCAGATACAAGGCCTATCCCCTCTTCACGGCGCCCAGGCTGGTGATCGATGTGGGCCGGGGCGCCAAGGTGGACTTTATCATCAAGAACACAAAAGAATATGGCTCCTATCTGCATAATTCGGTTATGGATGTTTCGGCAAGGGAGAGCTCCGATGTGAATTTCTATCATATTTCGCTACATAGCGGTCCGGCTTGGCGTTTCTTCAAGCTCAATGTGGACCAATACGCCAAAAGCTCCGTGAAACTGGTCAACGTCTCCACCGGCTCCAGGATATCAAGATACGCTTACGACTGGAATCTGAAGGAACCAGGCGCCACCATGGAGATCCGTAGCCTTGCCACCCTGAGCAACAAGGCCAAAAACCACAAGTACGCCACGGTTCGACACCAAGCTCCTGGGTGCTCCAGTCGGCTGCTGTTCAAGAACGTAATCAACGACGAGGCAAGAAGCTCCGTGGACAGCACAGTGATAGTGGAACCAGGCGCCAGCGGGAGCTTTTCCGAACAGCTGATCAGAAATCTACTGGTGTCCGATAAAGGCCGGGCGGACAACAAACCGAACCTGATGATCCATGCCGACGATGTGCAGTGCTCTCACGGCGCCACCATAGGCCAGTTAGACGAGGAGATCCTCTTCTATTTCATGTCCAGGGGCCTTACCCGCGACGAAGCGGCCCGGAGCCTTTTGAATGCTTTTGCCAGGGAAGTGACCAACTCTATCAAGGAACCTTATGCCGCCGCAGTGGTGGACGAGACTATTCTGCAGCGGAGGGGAGAATGAGAGCGATGGTTAAGGCCAATGAAATGAAAACGATCACCGGGCAAAAGGTGGATTTTTCTAAAATCAGGGACCAGTTCCCCGTGCTGGCCTCCACGGTGAGGGGCAAGCCGCTGGCCTATCTGGATAACGCCGCCACCACCCAGAAGCCATGGGCGGTTATTGATAAAATGCGGGACTTCGATAGCCGCGAATACGCCACCGTTCGCCGTGGGGCATACCGCTTCGCCGAGCAGGCCACCCACGAATTTGAAGAAGTCCGGGCCAAGGTGGCTCTATTCCTGAAAGCCAGTTCGCCGGAGGAAATCGTCTTCACCAGCGGCGCCACCATGGGTGTGAACCTGGTGGCCGGCTCCTGGGGACGCAAGTTTATCGGCGAAGGGGACGAAATCATCCTCTCCCACCTGGAACATCACGCCAATATCCTCCCATGGCAGATGCTGGCCCAGGAGAAGGGAGCGGTGATCAAGGTCATCCCTGTGAACGACGCCGGCGAGCTGGATATGGAAGAGTATGGCCGTCTGTTGTCCAGCAGGACAAAGCTTGTGGCGGTCAACCATGTGGCCAACTCCATCGGCACAATCAACCCCGTCCAGACCATCTGCCAGATGGCCAAAGCGGCCGGCGCCGTGACCCTGGTGGACGGAGCCCAGGCCGCTCCTCATATGAAGATCGATGTGCGGGAGATAGGATGCGATTTTTACGTCCTCTCCGCTCACAAAATGTATGGCCCCAGTGGGCTGGGTGTCCTCTACGGCAGGAAAGAAGCGCTGGAGCGGACCCCCCCCTTCCTCACCGGTGGTGACATGATAGAGCGAGTGACTTTCGAAAAGTCCACTTTCGCAAAGCCGCCCCATAGATTCGAGGCAGGCACCCCGCCAGTGACCCAGGTCATAGGGCTTGGCGCCGCCATCGACTTCCTGAGCTCGGTGGGGATGGATCATATTGAGCAGCAGGAGAAGAAACTGCTCGATTACGCCACCGAACTGGTCTCCAGGATCGAGACAGTCAATATCATAGGCGCCGCCCGCGACAAGGCGGCGATTATATCCTTCACCTTGGCCGATGCTCATCCGCACGATGTGGCCACCATCCTCGATAGCGAAGGTGTTGCGGTGCGCGCCGGCCACCATTGCGCCCAGCCCACCATGGACCGGTTTTGCGTACCGGCCACCACCAGAGCGTCATTCTCTTTTTACAACACTTTCGAGGAAGTGGAGAGGCTGGCTGAGGGAATTAAGCAGGCAACAGATTTATTCAGGGGGTAATCATGTCCAATATCAACGAACTCTACAAGAGGTCTATCTTTGACCATAACCGTAATCCGCGCAACTTTCGCGCCATGGAGGACGCGTCCCATTCCTGCGATGGATACAACCCGCTGTGCGGAGACAAGGTGAACGTTTACGTCCATCTCGACTCCGAAGTGGTTGACGATGTATCCTTCACCGGCTCCGGCTGCGCCATTTTCAAGGCCAGCGCATCTTTCATGACCAGCGCCATCAAGGGGAAGACCCAGGATCAGGCTAGAGAAACTGTGACCAGGTTTCTTGGTATGGTGGCTGGCTCCTCCGATCCGGACCCGGACGACAACTCTCTGGGGAAGCTTTCCATATTCCAGGGAGTTCGCGAATTTCCTTCCCGGGTGAAATGCGCCACCCTGGCCTGGCACGCTCTCACCTGCGCCATGGATAAGGCCAATGGCAGCCCAGAGGAGAGCGAGCCGCACAAGGACGTGGTATCCACGGAGTAAATAGCTGGAGAAACCGGGGCCTGTTCTTTTGAGGTTTTTCTCTTGCTGACGATCCATCCGCTTGTCACCGCGTATGACACCGCAATTCGTTGATTCGGAGCGCCGAGCAAACATTGATGAAAGTCTGCGAGAAAGCAATTCGGTTGGTTCAGTATTAGTGGAGATATTATATTTTCGTGTAGAAGAGAGAACTTGGCTGGATTTTCGCTTTTAAACTTGTGCCGAACAAGTACGAAACAAGCACAATAATTGAGTGTGTGTTACAGCATAAGGAGTTACACTAATTAGACAGGGGGTTCGGCCCCCTCGCCTCCACCATAAAGTGTGATGCGTCCATAAGGATGGTCTTTCCATGGCCGAAATGGGCGCAAGGAATTGTTGCGTTATTCCATGTGATGTTCCGATTCATGCCGATCTTTTTCCGCCATTTCCTGGGCCATGACCTCAACTTCCTTCTGGGCGCAAGCTGCGTCCAGATCGTCAAGTCTCGATTCGAAAATATCCTCTTCCAGCACTCTGTACAACAGCTTCTTGCCATGCCAGGGGTCATCAAAAAGCTGGCGGCTTCTGGCGCATCTATTCGGGTAATCATAATCATATGTGGTGGATAGGCTTCTCAAGTCCTTCTTGAACTGGACGAACTCATCATCGAGGTTATATTTGGATATCACTTTTTGAAGGTCCAGGTGTGACGGGGGAATCACGAAGACAAGCTTTATGCCTTGCGAATCACAATATTCCTTGATTTCCTTCAGCCGTTTTAAAATGATTTTCGGCTCAATGTATATGCTATAACTGCGCTCCACGGCGCCGATCTGATATTTCCAGAAAGCCTCCTTGTCGCTCATTATGTCTCCCGCGTCCAGCGCCACGTTGCTGCCTGTCTGTATTCCTAATAACGCTTTTATGACCACACCCAGAGAAATCCGCAAGACATAGGAAGAGGACGCGTATCTTATCCAGTTTTGCGACAGGGGCGCCGCTTCCCTGAAAATGCTGTTAATTTTGTTGTCGTTATATATGTTAAAGGGGATCACCAGGTAGACTTTTTTCAGCTTTACCCGCCTGGCCGTGTACCAGAACACCTCCGTAATTTCCATGGCCGTGGCTCCGCCGAAAACAAACTTGTAGTATTCATCCCCTGTTATTTTCTTTATGTTTTCCACAGAGAACATGCCTGCCCTGGAATCCCCAATGATGCAATATGGATTCGGATTGGAGTCGTATTCGGCCGCTGTCACGATTCGCATCGCCGTCGCGTCCCTTCTCCCAACTTTGCTTTTTGCTTTTTCCAGAGGATGGGAAATCCACTTGGGCCATATTATTCCCAGAGGATCTATGGCCACATTAACAGCCATTACCGCCAGAAGCGAAAGGAACACAACACCAATGGAGGCGTATACGAATTTTTTGTTGTTTGCTTGTGCCCGCATATTCAAAACTGATAATAAATGAACTCGCTGATGGTCGACAGCCGCAACAGCAGAAAAGCCATCACGGCGCCGATAAAGACCAGTTGCCTTCTGCCAGGATTGAACTTGCTGATCATCTGCGTGGAATTAGGCATGAGGAAAACCACGGCCATGCAAATGGGAATCCAGGAATATATGCAGAAGGGAATCCAGATGAACTTCATGGTGACACTTATCATGTTCATAGGGGACAGGATATTTATCAGTGCCGTTTTAAGATATCCCATCGGCATAGCCACACCGGCGGAAAATCCGTTCAACCCCAACATGCTCGAGTACACCTGTATCGCGGTGTCGAAAGTGGGCGCCCGAAACAGCACCCAGGCGGCGTTGACAAACATGAAAGTAACAAAGACACCCAAGTACCTGTTCATTTCCATGCCTGAGATTTTCCATATCCGGTGGATCACCAGAGCCACACCGTGCATTAATCCCCAAAGAATGAAAGTCCACCCCGCGCCATGCCACAGCCCCCCGATGACAAAGGTCAAAACTAGGTTTGCCATCACTCCGGCTTCCCCCACCCTGTTGCCGCCAAGGGGGATATACACATAATCGCGCAGAAACCGGCTCAGAGTCATGTGCCACCTGCGCCAGAAATCCTGTATATCGGCAGCTTTATATGGGCTGTTGAAATTCTGGGGCAGGATTATGTTGAACACCATGGCCACTCCCAGCGCCATATCCGTGTATCCCGAAAAATCGAAATATAGCTGAAACGAAAAGGCCAGGGAAGTTTCCCACGCTTGAATGAAGGAAAGGCTCTCACCGCTATCGAACCCGGCATTGGCCCACACCGCTATCGAATCTGCAATGACCAGCTTTTTCGCCAGTCCGATAAAGAACAGGTATATACCTTTTGAAATATGCTTGTGATTGATAAACTTGTTCCGTAGCCGATCGAACTGGGGCATCATCTCCTTATGATGGATGATGGGGCCAGCTAGCAAGTGGGGGAAGAAAGTGACGAACAGCATGTAGTTGTCGAAACTGTATTCGCTGGCGCGCCCTCGGCTGGTGTCCACCAGGAAGGCTATCTGGGTGAAGGTGAAAAAGCTTATCCCCAGGGGAAGCACGATATGGAGCAGTTCCATGTCCGAGGCAAAAGCCGTGTTTATCGAGGAAACGAAAAAATCGTAATATTTAAAATATCCCAATAGGCCAAGGTTTGCCGTGACGCTAAAGAGCAGCGACGCTGTCTGGTGGGATGTGGCCCCTCTTCCCCTGTGATAGGAAATCATAATGGCCGACAAATAATTGAATACTATGCTTCCCATGAGCAACAAGAGGTAATCCGGATTCCAGTAGCCATAAAAGAAGAGCGAAGTCAGCCCCAGCCATACTTTCGCCAATCTAGTCAGCTTCAGGTAATTGAGCCCAAAGTAGCCCACAAAAGTTACGGGAATGAAAAGGAATATATACCCATATGAAGTAAAAAGCATTCGGCCTAGCTAGCGCAGAGAAGCCTACGTTGGCTGGCGATTGAAATAGCCATTCGAAACATTTTGTTCTGTCCTTTTCATGATTGCGGCGGCGTAGTCTCCGACCACTCGCAGGCCTGTCTTGATCGCTCTCTGGAACATAGCAAGACACCGTAACATGCTGGATTCAAAATATGTTACCGTCGATGGATGCTCATGACCATACCTAAATATATCGGGAATCCGAACGCAGGTCAATAGAGGCTATGGAGCAGGGAGCGCGAGCGCCAGGCTCGACATCACCGCCAGGGAAAGATAGGCGAACACCGATAGCGCCTTCATCAACCGCACTGCCTCCAGTATGCTCCCCCTCCATAGGGGCCTTTGGCGCTCCCCCATGAATGGCGCATGCTTTTCCACTCCGCCATACCAGTTCATTCCACCCAGCCGGACCCCCAGCGCCCCGGCGAAAGCCGATTCGGCGATTCCGGCATTGGGCGATGCGTGGGATCCTCCGTCACGCCACATGATCCTCCAAGAGCCCGCCGCGCCCAACCCCCGCGCCCATGAGGCCATGGGAATCAGCGCGCCTGCCAGCCGCGCCGGGATATAGTTCACCACATCATCCAGCCTGGCCGCCGCCCAGCCGAAGTTTATATACCGTTCGTTCTTGTAGCCGAACATAGAATCCATGGTGCTCACAGCCTTGAACAATATGGCCCCGGCGCCCCCGCCCATGGCGATGAAAAAAAGAGGCGCCACCACCCCATCCACCGAGTTCTCCGCCACACTCTCCACGGCGGCGCGGACTATCTCTTCTTCCGGCAGGTCACCGGTGTCCCGCCCCACCATCATTCCCGCTACGCCCCTGGCCCCTTCCAAATCCCTCTCCTCCAGCGCCGCATGGACTTCCATGGCGTGATCTTGCAGATCCCTCATGGAAATGGCGAAATAAGCCAAAACAATCTGAGCCAGTGTCCCCATGGCCGGGTGTACCATCTCCATTGCGGCCACCAGCGCCCAGCAGACTATGCCAGTGACCAGCAGTGTCGCCGCCACCGTGGCTACCCCGGCAAGTCTTGTATAGCCCAGCCATCTCCTGGCGTTAGGCTCTGCCCATTCGCAGAAAGCGCCGATCAGCCGGACAGGATGGGGAAACCAGCGAGGGTCACCCAAAAGCGCGTCCAGCGCCAAAGCCGCGCCACCGATGGCAAGGAATGTCATTTTAGTTTCATGAGTTTATATAACGCGCCGATGTCCATGTTGGAGCGGACCACGTCCGCCTATCCAGGCATTCCGATATTTAACACGCTTTGAATAGTCATTTCAGCTTCATCAGCTTATACAGCGCGCCGATGTCCATGTTGCTGCGGACCACGTCCGCCAGGCGGTCCAGGGAGGTGTCCATATCATAACGAATCCTGGGTTCCCCCAGCGGCTCCTCTCCTTTTCGCTCGCGTAATTGATTGATGAACCAGCGGCGAAACCGGTCGTCGTTAAACACACCATGCAGGTAGGTCCCCCACGCGCGCCCATCCGCCGAAGCCGCTCCCAGCAGGGACCCGTCATCACCAAGGAGAGCGGGGCGGCCCCCCTCCCCCGCCGTCACGCCATGGTGAATCTCGTAGCCGGACACCTTCAGACCCGACTCCACATGAGTACCACTGGCTCTTTTAAGAGTCTTGTCCGGCAAAAGTTCCGTCGCCACCGGCAGAAGCCCCAGCCCGATAGCCTCTCCCCCATCAGACTCTATGCGGTGCGGATCGCGGATCGTCTCCCCCAGCATCTGGAATCCACCGCAAATCCCCACCACAGGCGCGGCCCCATTCGCGGCCATTGTTTTAATTTTGTCGAAGAGACCACTTTGCTTCAGAACGGCCAGGTCGCCGATCACGTTCTTGCTGCCGGGGATTATCACCACGTCGGCTCCCTCCAGCTCCTCCGGCCGAGTCACCGCCTTCACCTCCACATCCGGCTCCATCATCAGCGGATCGAAATCTGTGAAGTTTGACACATGCCGAAGACGGGCCACCGCCACCCGCACCTTGGCGCCGTTCCACTCCCCGCCATATGAGTGTACCGCCGCCTGATCCTCCTCCGGCAACCCTAGCTCATGAATATAGGGGACCACGCCATAGGTTGGCATGCCGGTGTGGCGCAAGGTATAGTCCAGAGCGTCATCCAGCAAGGACTTGTCCCCGCGAAACTTATTTACGATGAATCCCGTCGTAAGCCGCCTTTCCCATTCGGCCAGGGTCTCCATGATCCCCACAAAGGAGGCGAACACTCCGCCACGGTCTATATCCCCCACAATCACCACACTGGCGCAGGCGTATTCGGCCATGCGCATGTTCACGATATCGTGCCGTTTCAGGTTCATCTCGCCGGGGCTGCCCGCCCCCTCGATCACCATCGCTCCATGTTCGGCGCTCAGGGAATCGTAAGCCTGCTTCACTGTTTCGAAAGCCTTATTCTTGAAGCCGTAATACTCCCTGGCGGTCATCGATCCCACTGGCTTGCCCAGCAAGATCACCTGCGACCCGATGTCGCTATTCGGCTTCAGCAGCACCGGATTCATGCGAGTGTCCGGCTCCAATCCGCAAGCCTGGGCCTGGGTCACCTGGGCCCGGCCTATCTCCCTTCCATCCAGGGTGACGTAGGAGTTTAGCGCCATGTTCTGGGCCTTGAAGGGCGCCACGTCATGGCCGTCCTGCTTCATGATCCGGCACATCGCCGCCGCCAGAACGGTCTTTCCAGAGTCGGAGCTTACTCCCTGGAACATGATAGCGGGGATTTGTTTCTTGATATGAACAGCCGAGGCT
>Ga0224511_10000937_pt1 | contig 16127 bp, 8 predicted proteins | sample SF_May12_sed_USG_2_FD_169988 | JGI IMG/M metagenome (GOLD analysis project Ga0224511, IMG submission 169988) | Sediment microbial communities from San Francisco Bay, California, United States - SF_May12_sed_USGS_8_1 | ecosystem: Environmental > Aquatic > Marine > Sediment | place: USA...
TACTAGAAGTCTAAAGGGGATGCTTATTGGTTAGAGCGCTTTGCTCACATTTGAGGTTCAAACCTGGCTTCTGCTGTTTGGATGATTCGCAACCTTCGTCAAACGCTGTGGTATCAACAGTGATCTGGAAAGCCTGTACACCTATCTGTCAACCGGTCACATCTTTTTTATGCTTCCTCATAGCAGACAACGCATTACATCTATTTCGTGATTGATGGTGTTTTTGATTATTCTCCTTATACAGAATACAGCGGCTACTCGGATGAGCCAACAATTAAAGCCCCTCTTCAGGAGTCACTGCTCTCCGCTGTTAATAAAGAGGCTGTACAGCACCTGAACAAACCGACTCTACCATTACTGCTGCGTAACATCAGCAGTATCGTGCTGAAAACAGATCAATTCTATGAGGATTTCCTATCAGCGCTACAAGTAAATCCGCGAAGTGGCTTCCAACTGCATGACAATAAGTGAGTGAATTCAGTTAGAAGGCCTGGGAAGGAGTAAGGTGTCATGGCACTGCATTATTAGGAGTACTAGCATAGTTTAGTAGCTAGGATTGGAATTGAAAGGCTCTTGGTACAAGCCCTGACCATGCTGGGCTCCCGCTCATCACCTAATTCTTAGCTAGCGAGGGTGGTTGAGTGGCAGCAACTTAGCCATCCTATTTTCCTGATTTACTGAGCCTGGTAGCCAGAAATCATATCAGAAACTCGTGGTCATCACATAATCTCTACCTACCACCAGTCCACTACAGAATATCCACCTAATAGGCTAATTCTTTAGTGTGAGAATGTCTCTGAATTGAACATTCCTCCTCCATCTTTTTCAGGTTAGTTTACAGAGTATTCGGTAACAGCCCATGGTCATGCGAGTTTATCTTCAAAGGATGGAATTCCACTAAATACCCAATGAGTCGTGTGACTGTGACAGTCAGTCAGAGATTCGGTGATGTGCCCGCCAGGTAGGTCGTCATATACTAATACTCAGGATGTCATGACACAACTTTTATTATAACTACAAACCTTAACCTCGGGATTGACATAAAAAACGTTGCCTATGCAAAGGAATACCTCCTCAACTAAACCAATTTATCCTAAATTTAGAAGCTAGAGCGTGAATACAATACCTGGCTTCTCAATAAAGTGTACTTAACCTCTGTCCCGTAATTGGGAGTTATCTACTTTCACCCAAAATTGAGGATGAGTAGACAACTCCTAATAAGAGACCAATGGTCACCGCTCAAGGCCATTATTCCTTTAAATTGGCTGAGTTGTTGAATTTATATCCTAGAAGCTAGTATGGTGAAATAAATCAGTTTCTAGTGTAGAGGATGGATCACTATCTAGGACAGTGGAATAGGAAGATAAATACATTTATGTATAGCGATTCAAATGCACATACAGATTTAAGTGCACATACAGATATAAATACATATCAATATAAATAACTGATCCATGTTTTTATTGCAGAGTGTTGGAATGTGCGTCTGCGCTGGGTAATATGACGCCTGTACTGACTGATATCGCTGCCAAGGTGCGGAAAACCATAGAGTCGGCGGACCCCGCCGAATCACCGACAAATTACCGAGAGACGTATGGCACCAACAGTAAGACATTCTTCGGACAGCTCGATCAGAAAATCATCAACGACGGTCAATAAAATCTTATCATGTCACATCAATCTTTTAACCAGCCCCATTTAATCACTTGGAGTAGATGCTCTTTAAACCGACTTGCGTAACGATTAGCGTACTTAGTCTGTTGACCTTTGATTACTGTGTAAAGCTGCTTGTGTACATGGGGAATTGACCCGGTTTCGGGAGGTTTTTTCCTTTGTACGAATTCTCGAGTTTGCATTATGAGTTTTTGATAGCTCCCATGTAGTAGCGGCAGTACACTGTGTAATAAATACTGGTCTGTTGGTAACATGTGAAATCTCTGCTGTCATCATAAATAAGATGCAAACGGCGACAGAAGGAAGAATGGATATTCTTTTCATTTTTTAAATTTATTCAATAACAATAGCAATAAAATATGTATTTTGGTAACAAGACAACTCCTGACTACATCACATTTGAAACTAGTAAAAAATTATATGATTGGCAACCTTTACAATTGGCTTGAGCAAAAACTACTCAACAATACAACTTTGGTCTTCGACACACCGAAATACCAAGTACTCGTGCGGGAGACATTTTAGGTTATCAGTAAAGGGGGAAGGGGTTTGGTTTTGATGTGAGATAACTATGATTGAATAATTGATTCTTGTCCATATGTCTATGTTCTTGTCAACCTGCGTATGAGACTTTTTGATAACTATTGCACTCATAGACTAAATCATCTATGATTGCGCCCAAGAACCTCAACTGTAATAGTAATAATCCTTGCTAAAATAGAAATGTTCTAACAGTGCATGCCTTGGTACCCAACTGGCGTTCGCTCAGAATAGAACTCCGTATGGATGGCCCTACGATATAGAACTTATTAACCAGCGGTAATCACAGCTCAGACTATATAGCCCTTTATCTAGAGCCTTTTAAGGTGATATGATAAAATACTGTTAGTCTCTCCCGTTTATCCAGCATGGATATCCTGTATACCGCCGTGCATGGCTGAGATATTACCGTAGCCTCCCATTGCTGAATGGTGTGTTGGTAACAGCATCTGAGGCATGTGTGGAGGTGGTCTCAGTCCTCCATATGGTGACATATGAGCAGCCTGAGGAGAGTATGGGCCTGTAAAATAATCACAATCATTTGTTACTAAAGCCTCTGAACTACAGTGTAGCAACGCTAAGCTGATGGCTTGTTTCCATATCTTAAAAGATTTTTCCCTGACTGATCATACGCAAGTGCAAGCAGAAAGTCTCCTAATGACGCCGCCTGTGAAAGGCTGAGTCGAAGACCCAGTAGGTCAATTTCTGCACCACTCCTGACAGATTGCTCTGTCATGGAGACACAAGAAAAAAAATCAAACATGACTCAGCACTGTAGGTTAGCGTGTTTCGCGAGTGGATATCCTGTAGTCGGGGGAGGATAACTCTGAATTATCTAATTGATCCTGATCTTTTGGGATGCAAATCTTCGTTTAAATACCCAGGTCCATTTTCATTCATCAGCATAGTGACACTTAGCTGTTAGTCCAGTGAACTATGCGATCAATTAGTTTAGGTCATCTAGATATCCCATTCTGACCTTTGAGGGTTCAACTAAAAACAACATTAATACTGTGGAAAACTCTGCCATTTAAAGCGAAAAATCCTCCGATTTTAGAATTCGAAAAATTTAGTTCACCGTACCTGGTGGCATGCTCATACTGGTTGGTACACCAGGGTTATGCATGTATGATAAATTCGGATCGGGGAACATCTGCTCCGGGACTCTTCCTCCTCTGTTACTCTGATCTATCATTGGCTGTACAATTCTCCGTCTAGCATTTATAAACCTGAAGTAAATAGTTTCGGTTAGGAAGTGTAGCGGATAGTGGAGTAGCTAGGTCAGTGGGTGGAGGGTATGGCTTGAGATTGACAGGTCCTGGGTTTACACCGGCCTCCTCGATCACACGATCCTAAGATTCAACCACTCCGGAACACTCCGGAACAAGCCTCAGCCTTAGAAGGCTTAGTGAGCGACCAAACAAAACAGTTACAAAAATCACAATCAACAATTCCACCCACTAAAACTAATGACCACACAAAACAGTTACAACAATCACAATCAACAATTCCACCCACTAAAACTAATGACCACACAAAACAGTTACAGCAATCACAATCAAGAATTCCACCACTGAAACTCAAGTCAAGAGCTTCTTAGACCCATAGAACAAGGATAAGGAGTGCCTAGTTAAGCCTAATCTGGCGCGCCGTCTCTGATGGACCGTCTGGCTATACTGTAGATTCTGTTGCGGTAATGGTAGCATTATTCATTGGCTTGGAGAGACTGGTGTACCAACAGTCTGTTTCAGTAAGAGGATGGCTTCTAGGGATTAGTGGTTTTAAGAGTAAAGATTCTGGTCGGAAAAAGTTACTGTTAAGTAGCAGGATATTGGATTTAAGCACTTGGCTGTAAACGAACCCTAGATTTCTACCCACCACCTAGTCAATCTAGGCTGCCATCATCTAGTGTTTTGATCTTCAAAGGTGTCAAAAGTCAAAACACCAGCTGAATTTTTTATAATGCTCTGCAATTTAGCGTATACGATTCCGTTTAATACCAGTTGCCTTCGGGACTTGGACTGGAAATCAAGGGTGGACAACGACTGATTGAAAGGCTGTCAAACTGTCAGGAATCGTCAATTCTCCCACAGGGATTTTCTGTAATTTTCTAATGTAAATTAGAGTGAAGCCAATCAGCTTATTACAGTGTAGTTAATACTCTCAAACTCTCCCTAATATAATTAGTTTCCCATATTAGCGTGCAACTACGGGATCAAAAAATGACAATTTAGCCTAAATTGATGCTATGGCAATTAGACTCTGGTCACCCGAAGCTGCCTAACTCACTGCTATTCGACCACGATCAGTGTCTCGCTGTCAGCTATCATGCTTTTGTCAGCTAGTTATGCATGAGCACCATCAGGCTACTTCAAGTGTTCTTATAAAAAAAACTTAGAAAGAAGAGAATGAGATAGTTACGCCCCAGGGAATGATGGCATGGCGGCGTAAACACTGCATTGTCCTTGGTACGATTCTGAAGTGGTTTATAACAAGGTGTGTGCACTATCCGGTTTAACAAAACTAGGTTTCAGCTGCTCATGGTCGCAGTTGACTATGTAGGCAAAAAAGAAGCCTTCTCATTACAAGTCACCACTAGTGAATCTGCCAGCTACCAGGAATAAATTAACATAAATTCACTTGGTAATCTCACCACATCGCTCGGCCTCTAATGATCCATCAGCTATCAGTATTCAAACTGATAACGGATCACTTGTAAACGCACAAACCACGTTTAAGCTGCCAAAAATCGGCCATGTTTTTCTGGTAATTAATTTCGATTGACGTTAGTTTCTCACGGTGTAGCACCTGACAGATAAGGTCAGTGGTATGACAGAACTTACCAATTATTTACTTGCAGTATGGTAAGACCTGTGTCATCTGCCAATCTCTTCTTCTGTTCCTCAGAAGGATAAGGATGCTAAAGTAAGATAACAATACGCCGTACTCCAAGATATTCACAAAGTCATCCAGGGATGATACGGAAAGCTTAATGATAGCTTTCACAAAAATATGCGGATAAAAAAGCGTTCAAGTTTGAGCCTCATCAACAGATTAGGACTATAGTATCCTTCCATCAGGTGATATCTTGGCAAGCATTGAGTCAAGATTTTTGTTTTGGCTCGCTCAGTAAAACCCCAGCCGATTGTATTCCAGGGAGAGAGACGTACAGTCTAATGAGCGCATTTTACCCAGTAAAAGATACATCAGGGTAGCGGCTAGACACTATCTATAACCATAGGATATAGCAGAAAGGTTTTTTAACTGTGCATATTACTAGGCCACATTGACAGCTGTCTGGGTCTGCCTAATGAGTTGGGTATATCAGCTGTCTACAGATACAACTGTTGTCTAACAGATGCGTTGTTTTGTCATTTGTTATCCAATGCCGAATTCTCATTAGTTAACTTATGCCAAATTGTGAAGTTTAAACTATATGCTAAAACGCCGCACGCAACATTGGACTCGATGGAAATGCGTGGATTTTTGGCAATAAAATAACCTTTCACGGGGCCAACTCTTTTGCCAAGGAAATGGTAACAATGCTAGTAGTTAGTCATAGATCCCAGAGAAAATGTTCGGCAAGGGAGTGGCCGACAGTTGACTGATGGCGAATGTTAATCCAATCCAGTGACCAGAAGTGAATGAAATTTACATATCAAATTGAAACCTTAGGCCCCAATGATGCATGCACTTTGCAGAAATAAGTCACAGGGCTAATGGTGCTTTGGTTTTTGACCAGTCAGCTAAACATCGCCTGTATTTTGATGAGATATCTTGAGATGCTTCAGCCAATCTTGTTGGCGCCATGGATCTCATCCCAAATATGTTGTGTTCACCCTGACCTGTTTCTAGCTACAACCCGCCCCCCCCCCAATAAGAACTAGCACTACTAGGTGGTGCAGAAAGCTTTTTATGTAACTCGGTATGCTAACCGTACTTGTATTGGTTAAAGAGTCTCACAAAACTCCATCACCAAACCCTCCCTCTTCTCGACCCTGATTCACTGTAAGTGTAATTAATTCTCAAAAAACTGTCCTTCATTCACTGGAAACTCCCACATATGTGATCGGCATCTAGATCGGAATCTATTATGAAATTTGTTGATTCCACTTTTAAGTCGAGAGTGTATTTCACTGTCATATCCCCCAGTTTATTGCATACTGTGCTGCATTTGTCTGGTGATGGGCCATTGAAATAGCTGGATAGGTCTGTGGGTCAGAGTTGAGTGCCTCAAGAGCAAAAGATCCTGATTTTAAGTTCTGTCATAAGTCCTACTACCTACCACTCCAGAGAAAGCTTCATGCCGAGTGAGAATAAAATATCTACTCAATAATTGAATCAGGGAAATATGTTACTAGTCAAATACCCTAATAAACAAGAAATAACAGCACCGACCTGTAGATGCTGGAATAGCCAGTTCCTCATAACATTAGTGGCGGCTTTCGGAAAGATTCCTCGCTTCTTTTGCCGAGATTTTCTGTCCTCTCCATCTTCATCATTTGTTCCATCACCAGAACCAACACTGTTATCCATACCATCACCTGTCACATAGATAATATCTTATAATATACCTCCTAATCATGCGCAATACCCTCCAGACAATACATGTGTTATGCCGACGAAACTATAAACACTATAAAAGTCATCTTTGGTTAGAGCCCACATGAAAGGATTTCACCATTTTGTAAACAATTAATAATCTAATCCAAAGAAAATAGAGTTAACCTAACCTAACTGTTACATGATAACGGTGAAAAAATATCAAAATGTAATGTATATGTGATCTTTTCGTAGTAGCGCTAATCATAATGGGACTAATATTTCACTGTGTATATCTTTCTTGGTTAGTTATAAGTTCTATTCAAGGGCACCCTGAATGGAGAGGTCAATAAAATCTTTGAGCTGCCTGCCGCTTGTTCTATCTTTTTCCGTAAACGACACTTTGCTTGCACGCTCTCTAACCCCATACCGGCGTGTGAATAGAACATACTAGCGACCTTCAGCTAAATGTCACTGTTATCGCTGCCATCATCTCTCGTTTCCCGTCTTTGGTTTAAAGTAAATAGAACCATTTTAATGGTGGACCTAAATTTGGCATAGTCTCCCGTGAACCACTGTGATGCCATACGATGGGGTTCAGAATTTGAGATAGTGAAAGTTAACACAGCAATTAGAAAATCAACCTAATGATGATCTTTACCTAGCATTGAATTCAGGTCCAGGGCTTTCCTTAATGGCTAACTGACAGGACATTTGAATCAAAAAGATTAATTGTGTGGCATTATTTGGAGATTTAGGCATTAAATCTTCTGACCTGGTTGTCATATTTGACAAGTTAGTGTTTGAGTTCAAATCCCTAACCTTCTATCCTGTCACTAGCTTGTCAGTCAATCGTCATAGTTATACAAAGATGAATGACTAAACCCGTTAATATTTTTACTATGATCCTTGTAAGCAGCTGGTGTGTTTGTAAGTCTATGCTAAATCCGAGTAAACATGACACTAATGGTGACAAAGAGCTTCTTTCTGATACATATTGGAAGGAAATACCACTCTGCACATTTGCATAGTTTGAAAAACACGAAATTTGATCTAAGATTTTCATGCCTTGTGAATGCCAGAGCTCTTTGGTGCAGGCAAACTAGAGTTATCATGTAATAAACTGGAATTAGATTAGTACTAACATTTACACTATGGCTAATAGGCAGTGATACTGATAGCCATGCGTAGGATTAGACTGATGTGAAAATTATTATTCCTCACTAAAAATGGTGTAACTTTTTGCGGTACGTCCAATGCCAGAACTCTCGACCTAAATCCACCATTGGTGGAACGCCACGAACTGCACCAGAGAATGTAGCAACTCTTCTCACCACAAGTGAGGTTCGCAGACTTTGGCAGAGGAATGTTCGAGGCGGCGAATGAGGTCACAATATGCAAATTAGAAAATAATTGACGAGGTAGGGGTCTATCAATAGGGCGTCATGACAACCAGAGGCCCGTAGCGCCAGAGAAGGCATTCACAAGAACCTCACGGAGAAATCATTGATACTCAGTGATGTTGGTGGGTGAAATCAGCAAATTATTCTCAAGCAGACTAGAAAACGAAGGCATAAGTGTCGAGCGTAAATTCGAGCTTACTGCGTTGTTTTTTCGATTTGACACTGGTAATATTCCCGTTACCATGGTAATCTAATCCATCACTCGCTGGTCTGGGCACACCTGAGCAACGGTTCATTACGTTATGCTTCACTGATTTCCAACCAATAACCTCTGTTTTTCTGCTAGTTAGACCCTCTTAGGCTTATTGTTAGACAGAAGTTTTCACATAGAGTCGCTAGTCCTGCCAAAATCTATCATTTGACACTCCAGGTGTGTGTTTCAATGGCAAGTTTAGGTCACTGTTTGCCATAAAATTTAGGTCCTGTCAAGAACTGCATTCCACACTGTGCCATGTCAGTATGGGTGTGAACAACTGTAAGTGCTACCCAAGGGGAAGGCAAAGTCTTTCGGACAGGTGATGACAGGTTTCAGTTATAAAAAATAAACTACAGGCCTAAAGAATCATTGGTCACATGATCGGACAGGCCGGTTACCTACTAATAACTATAAATCATAAGGAGATTTGATTGGGATATCCCTCCTTGACTCGCCTGTCAGCCACCTGACACCTCTAATCAAGTTGAGTTGTGATATAATCTCGGCTGTCAAACTGAGGGAACCTGTCCAATAGTGTCACTTTTACTTACAAAGGGAAACCCCTTGTCATACGCGGTGACATCACAACTCATGACAACTCGAATCAGTGCCTGATTGGATGGTGGATTTCAATTGTTTTCATTCTGTCCTGAAGGTACTTTTATAGCTAATTCTACCGCTGTTTCAACACCATCACTGAAAGCTCGTTGGCTGTTTTTGCGACACAGCACTGCTAAAACAGTGATGAGCTACTTTTACTGAAATTCGGACACAAAGACGAAGCCGCCTTAGAAAACGGACACTGTCTCGAAGGAATTCTTTCTAAAAAGTGGCATGCTGCTACTGTATTCTAATATCCCTGGAACCTGATATGAAAAAGAATGCATGTTTTTCATCAAACCTTGTCATAATTTAGCACTAGAAATTTTTAGTTTTGTGTTGCGAATCACTGACAGGCAGAACTATGATACTTTTTACCTAGTTACTCCTGAAAATCGAAAGCCATCTTAATTTGATAATATTCCCATAACACTTTAATAAAATAGTCTCTATATAATGAGGCTTCAGTGGTCGTTAAAGAGTGAAATTAAAATGATTGATCACTACTTATGATAAATTTGTCGAATTCATGCCGTTGTCACATTTTAATATGAAGCTCTGAAGCCGCCCAAGGAAACTCATTCTCCCAGCTCACAAGTCGCCCAAGGAAACTCATTCTCCGAGGGAGGAACTTGGTCATCTTATTCAATTGTCCTCTAGAGCGTAAGGCGTTGTGAATGATGTGAGGAGCTCATTCTCACAGAGGGACCTCAGCAAAATCAGAGGTCGAATGCAGAATTAAACTATCTCAAGTCAGTCACTCTAATCACCAGTAGATTACGGAACTTCCCACAGATCTTCCTGCCTGTGTATACGGGTGCTTACCAGTTTCGCTCATATCATCTCCCAGTGGGTCTTGTTGGAGACTAGTAGATCTGTGGTTCTCAGATACCACTGACTGAGAACGCATGTCCTCCATCATCTGACCTTGTTGCTGCATACTCATTGGCATCATAGAAGGTGAAGGTGAGGTGTGAGCCGGAGGCTGATACTGTGACATACTGTGCAAAGATGGAGGTCTCACCTACAATTAACACATACCTTTATATTCAAAAGTTAGCTGAGTAGCTCAATGCTGACCTTTCAATTGCCTGAACCATGGTTCAAACCCGCGATGTGACCCATTGTGAGTGTGGAGTGTAAACAGAAACAAGTTTGGATATAGATAGTCAATTGAAAGGAATTTAAATCGAGCTGTGCACCAGTAGTCGGTGGCCGCTCGTCGGTTGGTCACTCTCTGTATTCAATGACACGGCGAGATTAACTTAGTGTTAGCAATTCAGTAGCTGACAGCCACCAGTTTTATATTCCAACACAAAACCAAAATGGGGGAATAAAAAAAGCTACATCACAGGACTCTAGAAAGCCAGTTTCAGATAGCTCTTCTTGAGTGAATTCAAATGACATCAAGAATAACGAAAACACTGTTCCGTTTACTTGTAGTTTGGACTGAGAGGTCCAAAGCATTCTAATATACTCCTAGTTTGGACTGAGAGGGGTTTGTCAATGTGATGGAAGAATGCACATTGTTTTAAGGATATGAAATGATTGATGCCCACTTTTTAAGTGTTGACTCGCAAACTATTTGGTTGATGCAATAAACGCATTCAGCATTAACAGTTATAGAGAGATGTTGGCGCCACACAGTCTGCTAGTATTGGTGTGGCTGTTACCAAGTGACCACAAGCCTAGCCCTACCTACGCAGTTTATATAGATTGCATCCCTTGATGACTGGGAGGGGCACAATATAATAAAATTATTAATATCCTTAAATAATTATCATAATATACGCGTAACCCTCCATCATATATATATCTGTGAGATTGTTTTCTCTGTTATTTTACATGGACAGGCATGAGCTATGTTAACAATATATTAGGCCATGGTTTGCCCCCAAAATATCATGCGAGCCCCCTTTAGTTGACATTGTGATTCGAATCTGATGAGAACGAGTGGACAAAGTGACGTCCTACTTAGAGCCTTTTTACTCTTCAGGTAATCCGTTGATGTATAAATGTTTAGCGTTTCAGTGATGACAAAATATTTTGATTTGAAAAACCCGATGTTCGTATACACCTTTTTAAGTAGCCGTGCAACCGATCGACCGACCACCTGAGCCAGAATTGCCATCCAGGATCAGAGCTTAGATTCAATCATAAGCCATTTGTTGTAATTTATGTGTCATTGCATAGACCCTCGTACATAAATAGGGAGGTATTCTACATTATGGCTGTACACTATTCTATCAAGCAATCAGTAACTTATATAACACAATAATTAGGCGGACATTCCCTGAGCTGGATCATTATAGAAGTATTCCCACACCTGTTTGGTACAATAGCTGTAAGATAAGCCATCATTGTTTTCAGTTATGTCAGAATCTTAGTACAACAGTTCAAAAATAACCTTTTCCTGCTATATACTGTGACCGATCAGATCGCGTGGTGCAGGGACATTATCTCATTGTGATGGAACTGCACATTCTATTGATATAATCCCGTGCATACTCTTGAGTGTCTAACCATTTCTTACTACCGATATATGTCTTAATAACAATCTCAATGAATTAGCTGATTGTGCAAAATCGCTATTAACGTCGTTCGGTCCGAACAGATGGAACTGAAAGTTTTTCCGTGCAATTTGCTTTTTTGCTACAGTGACCCCAAAATTTGCATCACTTCAATGCAAAGCCCCGAAGATGATAGTTGATGCGAGTACCAATGAATTGAAAAAACGATCAATTTAAAGAAACATACTATTCTCCCATTGCATTCCGATAATTCACCTTGAGGTCACTCAAGTAATTTTTTTGAACAATTGAGTTTAGCCTCACTACTTCTGAGAGAGTTTTGATCTCTACCAGAATATAAAGTAAAGAAATACATACCTGACAAGATTAGTGGAGGTCAGGGATAATCTGGCAATTAGATCACAATCACAAAAGTGAAATTGTTATAGAGATTCATTTAATTAGCTTTCATAAACACGGGTTGGTAACGAATGGAAACGTATCCGTTTTTTAATTTCCGTTATCAGAATGATGAATCCATGAATCTATCAGTTTATAAAACCACTCAGGTTGGTTCAGTCTATGAATAAACCTCCCCTTTTTAATGGGACATTTAGAGACCGGCTGGTATAATAGATAGGTAGATAAGCAATAAAGAATTGGTCAAGTTCGGGCTTTCTTTACTATGGTTTCAGTATTCAGTTTAGATATAAAGAATTCACACTACTACATGCTAAGTTCCTCACTGTTGAAAGTTTTCATATAATTCTTGTTGGATTACTCGTTCTCCGCATCGAGGTCGCAGTGTGAATTGTTAGCCGGATTATCTCCTCTTAGTCATTGTCTGGGTTTAGTCAGTCGCTCTAATCCAACAAATTTGATCTTGACAATCCGAAAACGCGGCCCCTTTTATCTCACGACATGAAAACCCGCGCTTATTATGACTTTGAAACTAAATCTCTAGAAGACTTTCAACCATATTATTTCATGCGTTATATTCAGGGTATAGACTTATAAAGAGCTTATATCAGCTTGACAGAAGCTAGCACCTGTTAACAGTATGGCTTTAGGTGACCCGCCGTCGCGCTTTATGCACCTCTTCACCCCTTTAATTATCCGTGTCTATGAGCGATGATATTTTGGGTAAATTATAGCATGGTGTTCTAACGGATTGACAGGTTAGTCAGAAATGAATAAGAGCTGAACCTGCTCCTTCACCTCTTCATGACAGCTATGACCACAAATCCAGCATTTACAACCAGCTGAGACAGGTATATCCATATCACGCATACAGCTTTCACTTTTTCTACCTGATGCGGGCAACTTAGAAACCTATGACTAACTCCTGACTAACTATGTGTAGAGTCATCTTCATTGTGACTGCATTAGTAACAAGCCATTCACAGACCTTCCAGTGGAATGATATATTTTGGTTAAAAAAAACAGTATAGGATGAATTTACCAGTGATATTATCTAGCGCATGTATTTCGTAGCATGTTTAGCCAGGGAATGTTTTTGTCTATTGTGAAACCTGAAGTGGTAAACAGAGGGGAATAAAACCTTGGTTTAGAAGAGAAAAGTCAGTTTGTCACTCATGCCGAATGGCCATTACTGCAAACTATGCTACAGATTGCTGTCATGTTAATTGTGTAAAGATTAGATAGGTGGTCTATTAAATTTCAATAATCAGTCAATCGCATATATGTATCTATGAAACCTGTTCCCAGAGTCATACTGGTGATGTCTAGGGTTACTGGGATCAGGGTAACATGTATATTTTGGCTGAGCCCTCGCTGTGATCATTTATTTGATCCATAATCTGTTGAGTTGTACTGACATTCTTGTAGTATATACAGGGCCTCTAGGTGTCCTTAATACTGCATGTTTGGGGTTAGATACAGGTATGTCAGCATAAGTCAGCATAGTAACGGAGGTTGTCAGGAGATTTTGGGGGAAAGCCTAGATTTTAAGGTTTGACTCGGTGCAATATTTTTTAATTATATGTAGTTGGGTGCAGATTTTTGTTACTTTACCTTAAAAATTAAAATCTATTCGGGTCACAGCTGAACCAAAAACTGAGTGCGTAACATTCGTGTTTTGGGGAAAATATTTGGTACACCTGTAGTTACCCTGTTTTGCAATCTTGATAAAGGTTATTATATAGATTGCTGAGAAATACAGCTGGATTGGGGGCACTCCATGTCCAGCCGAAATCTAATGAGTATCAGTCCGGGATGGGTACCTTTGAGGATGAGAAAACAAAGGAAGCCAATGGAATTAAGGATCGGAAGATGTTAGAGAAAGCCAGGCTGCATTTCTGGAGCACAGCAGCCATCGCGGTAGATAAATTCACTTCAGTGAGCCTGCAGCTAGGAGAGTAAGTGAGTAACTGCATACCGGGTCTATATGGGGGCTTCGGGGCTCTAGTGACGAATCGAGTGAAGTCGTGCTCGGTCTCCGTCCATCAGCGCCCTCTGCCTCGTGATCTTCCATCATCAGATCTACTGGCATCTTTCCTTTCAGACAGGCAATGTATTTGGCACAGAAATTGTCGCATAGCTCGTGCACCTATGAAATAATATACTTTTTTCATTTGTTGTTTTAGCTATCCTATTTTGTGATTTGTTCTGAGCTGAGAAATAATAAAATAAAGTTCAAATAATTGCTAGGCATCGTAATTTTTGTTCTTCGAATTGATGCTTACTTTTTGGTTGGAAAAATTGACTGAAACTGCTTAGCAAAGTTGATATGTCACTAACTCAGATAACTTTTACTGGTCAGTACATTTATCCAGGTTATCTAAACTAAATTGCCAACCTTTAGATTTATTCTGATATGGTCATTGTGATCCAATGATAGTCATAAAAATTTAGTTCGGGGATAAATTCAGTTATCCCGTTTATGTAATATTCATTTTGGTAGCACAGGCGATCAATTACCGACTAATTGACATCATGTCATTATTACGTTAGATTCAGGGAGAGGAGAGGCTTTACCTTCAGTTAGATATGAAGGCTGCCTTATCAATCAATTACTCCTGTCTAGTCTTATGTCAGTTTTGATATTTTAGACATTATAGACACAGGGGTAGTACTCATTAGGCGATCACAGAAGTAACAAAGCTTCTGAGGTCATATAAATACACATAGATACATATTGTCTAACCAAAGTTGTCAATTACGATAATGATGCAGAGTTCTCTTGTTTGCGTTGTATAAAACTAAATAAAAATCTCTAGTTTGTCCAAACTGACACTTTCGAGGCTAGACGAAGATCTGCTACATATCCAATAAAGGGGACTGGTGGAGTTACATTACAAAACAACTAGAATGGCAGGTGCGAAAGTAAGACTCACTCGCGCCATTGATACTTGGTCCAGAGGCAACACCGACAAAGATATAAGTAATTACGCTGTGCCGAATAATTGAATCGGATGATAAACTGGCTATGGCTGTCATGATAGAGCCATTACTGCCTTAATTCTTCTTACCAATAAATCAGAATCTCTCCGCAATACCGTCAACTGCGAAACCGCAATACTCATTACGCTTCTAATCCAATGATATATCACTGTTTCCCACCATTAAAATGGCCGTTTCTGTTGAGAAGAATTTGCCATAGGCAATTCAAAGAGAATTCTTTTATATTTGACAAGTTGCCAATCTATGACAGTAGCAAGAAACTGGAACCTTTCCATGGCGTAAAAGAAGTGTTTTGGTGAAATAAAGGCCACTTTTTGGCACTTTTTTCACTGGCCACCTTAAGAGTCCAGTATACCATTGCACCAGTATCATTCAGGGGTTGATCTTGAAATACATGCGGATTAAAATTTGGAATGCAGATCATATTAGATTCCAGACTGAGGACCAGACACACATTAATTAAATGTAACCTAATTTTATACCTACCAGAATTACACCTGGCATATTTTAAGAAGTTACGCTAAAATAGTGAATTTATATTTTTTTCTCGGGTTTTGAATCACTAATTTCTTGTACAATGACCCAAATTTTCGTAGGGACTAACCTTTTCTATCTCCAGTAAATGAAACCTCAGAACCTGGATAGCTTGTACCATCTACAATAAAATATGATAATCTGTGTTATATCAATGTTATGTTTGTGATATACCAGCTAGGAATTAATCCTTGATATGGTATAGAGGAGATTACCCTGCCAGAGGTCTCATAGGCAGGTCTCATAGGCAGGTCTCAGTAGCAGGGTTCAGTAGTGGGGTTCAGTAGTGGGGTTCAGTAGTGGGGTTCAGTAGTGGGGTTCAGTAGTTGGGTTCAGAGCAGGGATTTCACCATGGCTAAGCTAGCATGGCCGCTATAGCAATATCCTGATTGGGTGATTCACAATTAATGTGGAGGTCACTGAAAGGGTTTCAGATATTGGGTATTGGGCAAATTCAGTATGCATTGATTTTTGTCTAACAGACACCGAGTGACAGGCCATTAGTATTGGATATTCAGTTATCATCAAGTATCGGCTATCGAGTACTGGCTATCGGGTATTGGCTATCGGGTATTGGCTATCGGGTATTGGCTATCGGGTATTGGCTATCGGGTATTGGCTATCGGGTATTGGCTATCGGGTATT
>Ga0224511_10000938_pt1 | contig 16125 bp, 10 predicted proteins | sample SF_May12_sed_USG_2_FD_169988 | JGI IMG/M metagenome (GOLD analysis project Ga0224511, IMG submission 169988) | Sediment microbial communities from San Francisco Bay, California, United States - SF_May12_sed_USGS_8_1 | ecosystem: Environmental > Aquatic > Marine > Sediment | place: USA...
ATCGGCCCAGATTGTTCCGCTACATGCTGAGGTTTCTCTTTATGAACACTACAACAGGAACTTAGCAATTGCAACCCATGTGACAACAGAGCATGGAAACAGACAAGGAGTTGACAGTGGGGGGGGGGTGGTCTACACCTTATTAGTTACATATATGCTGACATCATTCATTAAAACTGTCATAGAAGCCTTTCAATGGTTAGTCATAGTCTACTCATTATGTTGACAAAAAATGGGCTGAATTAACATCTCAACGTGCCCAGGGAAAGGTCGGAAACTGGAGAAACAGCACAAACATCACTGAACAGCAGACAGTGGACAGCTGAACAACACAGGGTTTCGAACAAAATGCTGTGGGAGGGATGTTGTTCCCTTCAAAAAGAAAGCTATCAATGTCAACACAGATAGGGACAATCTGCATAGACAATACAGAGATAGTGATACGCGATTCATTCAAATACATGGGTGATAAGAGAAACCAATACAAACATGACTCGCCAGTCAAAGTCACACGATTGCCCTCATAAATGTCCTCATCCATGATTTCCTAACAAGTGGATGGGGACAATAATTTTCACATATGTTTGCATGATAATAAGATAGAATCTCTATGAGTAAAAAACCATTACATCAATGACTATATTAACCAAACTGTGGGATGTTAAATTGCAATGCAAGCAATGGGCTAGACTTGTGAGATTCAACAGTTAAGTTTCACTAGCGAAATCCGTATCACTCTGCGAGAAACCATCATCATCCCATACATCAACCCACGCTGACTTGGTAAGCCAGAGAGATCAGTCCATAGCTATCTTCCCTCTATAAGTTAATGGTCTGTACTCTGTGATCTGCTGATAGAGTAACCCAGTGATCGGGTGACACATTGACTGACACACCGACTGGAAGACAGAGTGATCGAGTGACTCAGTGATGGGTGATACAATGACCGAGTGACACAGAGACTGAGTGGCACAGTGATTCAGTGACAGAATGACTAAGTAACAAGGTGATTATGTGACAATGATTAAGTTACTAAATGATTGTGTTTGATGGTTACGTATTTCTTAACAAGACTATCACGGTCTATAACCGACAGACATCCTTATTCAGTATTGCCATACGCACTTGATGATAAGATTATTACTTGGATACAACGCAAGAAATGACCACATTTCAATGACCAAGTTAGCGAGATTTACCTATAGTTGGAGCCGGAGGACTTGGCCACTTGTTTGAGGATGTCATCTTGGTCTAAATCAGCCTCATCTCGAGCATTCACAGTCAAATGGGCTCCCTACAAAAGTCACATACTGCTGAAAGAGCTATCTTATTATTCCAATATCAATTCAAATAATCATTTCAGATGAGCACAACTCATGCTCAGGTTAGTAAGAGATTACAAATCTTCATAGCTATCCGATATATACCTAACTAGTCAAAGCACATGACCTTTTCAATATACCTAAGACTAAAGCTAATTTAATGCAGGTAATAATAATCGGCCCTTAGTTTTATGGGAATAAGAACTGCCGAAATTGAAAAACAGATCAATTCGGTGTAGACTGTTTAGTACACTGTACACATATCCAGTGGACGACCGAGTATCACGTATGGAGCAAGGATGGAACATTGAAGGTCGAGTCCTTGGGGAATAAACATTATAATTATGTGTAGTTGGGGATACAGACTATGATCATGTGGTTTATCTGATTGGTTTAGCTTTCTATGCAGTTGATAACAGTAAGAATGTATTATCAACAATTGTGACACACATGACTCAAGAATTGCTGATAAAACATCAAATCCCTACCCTCAATGTGGCAGCCACGTCCTTGGTATGGGTAGCACATCTGCCTTTTAATGTGTCTGGAGCACCATCACCTTGCTGAAAATATAGAGCAATAAAGAAGTGCTTAGCAAAACATAAAGTAGATTATGCCTCAAACTTCAGGAAGACGTTCTCAAGTGGCTAGGCAGTCCTGAGCACAAACAGGATAGAGTTTGTGAGTGTGAGTTATTGGTTTTGAAGTTCTTGCTGGAAAAACGGGTTAGGCTGATTCAAAACATATCAAATCTATCTCAAAGACTTATTATATAGAATATTACAGCAAAATGACTCAAAATTAAAATACCTCCTAAATTTCTAAACTACACCATGGTTTCCCAGGACCAACAGATGCCAAAACTAAAACTTCTTACAAAGCTGTTCGTGTTTCCGTCTGGCTTTACTTACCCAGTTGACAAGAACAAACTTGGGAAGGTTGGTATTAGGATCCGTAACTCTGCAGTAGGAGTACTGAATTTTGCCACTGTTTAAGTTTTCCACCATCTCCTCAAAATCTCCATCTGAATGAACAAACTCGTGTAAGAATGAGTGAGCCATATTTTCTTTTGGAGCTTTTCAGCGAGTATAGCTAGTGCTGAGAACACAACGATTTCGTCTAACATTATCATGAAATTAGGTGGGCACTTTGTATGCAGACGGTGTAGGGAATAAATAAGAAAACAGTGAGGAGTTTTTTAGTTTTTTCTTAAGTTTTTCAGCAGCCCCAGGCCTACTTTGTGACTTGATAATTTCATTTAACATTTCCATCTTGTTTCTTTTGAATTGGTGTAAAATCGACCATAACAGCCACACCGACAGGTCATAGTTAAGGACTGCATCAGAATCTTCTCGAGGGAAACACTCTGGAAAGATGGATAATAGTCATATTGATACCAAATAATCTTGCGCTGTGGCTAGGCAAACTCGCATGATGAGCGGAGAAGGCCAGACAGCTCAAGTATTGTTAGTGATTGGGTAGATAAATTGAAACGGTGAGGTTGTCTATCATGCGAGTCACAGAGGCAGGTCATCTTAGCATCATTTTACTTACCGCCAGACTCTACAACTTTCAGAACTCCAGTCTGTCCTTCATATCCAAAGATCGCCCTATAAAAATGGGACTACACAAGTTGGTATGTGCCAGTTAGGGCTTTAATCATCTACATTTGCCATTGATAACGCCTGAAAACCAAGCCACCTGCCCGCTGTGGGTCTTCGTTCACAAGCAGGCTAAGAGCCTGCCGCACAATGGCGAATTTGCGAAAAAATTGCATTGCGAATTTGTGATGGCTGCTTTACACGAAACTGGCAGTCCCAGCATGCTGAATAAAGTCGCAAACCGCGCTTACGAGGCGAGCGCTGATTAGCTCGACCACCTCCATAGCTGGTGGGAATTCAAAGGCTATAAAGTAGGAAGTCAGACTACGCGCACAATTCCCATGCACGCCTTCTAACGACAGTTTGACCGGAAATAGAACACCGATACGCCACCAACTATGCAGTCTCGTTGGTTTCGGTCGTGTAACTGCGGGAAACGCTAGTAGTTCACGAATAGCAATCGCAATCCTGTGGGTGGCTAGGAACACGAATTACGATTATTCCGTGATTTGTGATTAGCTTATCACAAAATCGCCATCGGGTGGCAGGCCCTAACATTGTGCTTGAGTGCCTTGAGTCAGCGTAAAGTCAAATGCTAACTAAGTCGGTTAGTCAATTCATTGACTCCAATCATTCATTGACCCAGTCAATGCTTTGGAGTGAATCAGTCAATCACCCACTAGTCAATCACTCAGTCACAGAATCAGTCATTATTTAGTCATTGAGGGGTTCAACACATTATTAATATTAGTTATTTAGTACTATAGTTAATAGTATTCGTGGTTTTAGTAGTACAAGTTGAAGCAGTACTACTAGTACTAGTAGTAGTACACTTATCGATTGAGTGACTCATTGACTGTGAGTGTGACTGACTGTCACTCACTCACTGTGCCTGTGAGTGTGACTGTGAGTGTGAGCGTGAGTCAGACTCAGAATCAGATCAAGATGCGGATCAATCATTTGAAGACTCTCGAGCGATCGTGAATGTTCTTTTTTGCTAAGCTCGAAGTGTAAGTGGGGGGAGATGCGAATGTGAACGTTGGAATCAAATGATTTCGACGACGACTACGGTGATCATCCCCATTCATTTCATTGATTTATGATTCCTCCATTGGCCTTGGCTTGGGACTAAAATAGTAAAAACTAAAAAGTAGGAAGTGCACCGGCGGCGCTGCGAAGGGTACTCCATTGCACTTATTGGAGATTGTAAGCCAATTCGATCAAAACAAACAGGTTGTATAAGAATGCGTTATCACAATAGCCAGTTAACTTTACCACGTGTTGCTGGAGTTGGGGTCGGAAACATCTTTCCAAGCCGCAAGGATCTCTTCCTTATATTTTCTAAGGTCCAAGGCCATGTTTCTAATTTGGTTGCGTACTACGTCATCTAAATGTGCCTAACGTCACATATGGCCCTGATGGGTCATGTGACCTGACCTAATTTTCATTCATCCGTTTGCAGTCGTAGCGCGAGGTTGTAAATTGCGATGCCGAAGCCGAACCACTGCAACTAAGGTTTTGGAACAATTCTCAGTAGCAGAGAATCAGGTAGGTTGGCATCTACCATTTACAAGCTATATGTAATAACTGTGACACATTGCGGCAAATGAATGTTAGTTAACAAAGCGGATACCCAGGAAACTCGAGGGCATTATTATACAGAAGAAAGAAAGCACGCATATTTCCCATCTCACATTGAAGGGTCTTGGCGCGCATTACTACCAAGGTGACACAACTCCAAACTCGACCCCCGCCCTGGACGCAACTGGAATGTCAGCCTCAGTCAGTCATTACTAGTTTTGATGATAGCTTTGTAGTTTGTTACTTAATCGTACAATTTAAGTTTAACTTGCAAGTACGTACAATAAGTACAACTCCGGTGCTTGCAAATGTTGATAATTTATTAATTAATTTAATATTTATATTATCAATCACGAATCAATGAATACTACTACTACTAAACTAGTACTACTTAGTAGTTAGTACCACTACATTTGTATTGTGTACCTGTCGTGGCTGGCAGTGGTACTGGTAGTGACTACAAATAACAAAACAAATAGAAATACCATTAGTTAGTATTTACGAACAAAACCCAACTACTCAACTGATGATAGTGATACTGATAGTCATATTGATACTGATAAGTCGCTCTAACTTCTAAGTCGCTCTAACTTCTAAGTCGCTCTAACTTCTAAGTCTAACTCTAAGTCTAAAAAATGATAAATCTATTCTAATCTAACTCTAAGTAAATAATACTTGCGAAGTTACTTACTAACTAGTCTAGTTACTTACTAGTTACTAGTATTATTTATTGGGCATTTGAATTGGTGGTACCAACTAAATGTACCAAACTTCTAGTTCTAAATCTAACTTCTAAGCTCCGTAAATTGGAATTTATGTCCCATTCGAGACTTGACTCCTCACAGTCATGGTGCACACTTTGTGAGTTTGTCTTTTCAGTTCATATGGCTAGTTTGTGGGTGACTCGTTATGTAATTACGCACTAATAAGTATGCATTACCCTCCTCAGTCTCAATTTCTCCTGTGCATGTTTCATTGACTGTTGTTACGGTTATCAGCGCAATCCAACTGACTGGGCAATTGTCTTGAATGGTATTCGTAGCATGTGAATGTGTTGCGTAGAATGCTGCTGAATTGCTCCTACAATGGCTATGTAGGTTTAGAATTGAAATGGTCTGTGCATCTCCAACTCCAGTTGTAAATGCCACATAATTTTGATTGTCCAAGTCCGTAATTGAACTGGTGTACCAGTAGGCGGTGCGGATCTAGTGTCCTGACTACGTGCATGCCCTGACAGTGCCAGTCCCGGGGCATTAAATAGACAAGAAGGTTGCACTTACGAAGATAGGCCGATTGCATTCGTGGAAAGTACCGCAAAAATAGGCTCGCATAACCCGTGTAAAATGCTCTATCTCACCCCCCCCCTTTCCATCGATTGCATCTGTAAACCTCTTATTGCTTCAGAGTTTAGGTGCATAGCTCCATCAACAAAATTAACCCAAAATGTTTTCAGTAGTTTCAGAATGAATGGTTTAGATGTACTAGCTGAGGTCGCTACTGAGTTTGGTCAGGATTCTTATGCATCAGCAGAGAGGTCAGTTAGAAAACGTAATGCACATCCTTACTGGTAGTACGGTCACTTTTAGCCAGCAGGCATGTTTATATTGAGCTTATGCACAACTCGGTATACAAATCACTTTGCCAGCCACTGCACTTGTTCAAAGTGCTAGTTATTCCTACCAGCCAGTTGATAGACCTTTCGATTGCATAACAAAGCCATTTGATAGACATCAGTTTTCTCTTTGGCGGGAGTTATACAACTGGTCATACCACCTGCTATAAAAGTAGAAGCTCGGCTACTGCCGTTTAAATAAGTGCTGGACAAAGAATTCAAAGACTCGCGCCTTGCGCGGCCGGCGGCGTATTAGTACTTCCAATACACCACACCTGTCACTGTAAAGCAACAACACATTGTCACACATTCTTGATTGTAGGCCTGCAGCTGCATTGATGCCAAATCATTCGGATTATGACGATTATAGTATAACAACTTTGAAGACAGGATTGCCTTCTATGGATAGTTCGAAGACCCATTCTGGCCTTTTAGATGAATCTATCAAACCCGTAGAGACATCAGATAGCAGTGTAGAAAGCTCATCAGTGCACAAAGGAGATACATTACAGAATGGATGCGATGTCATGACTAGTAATGATGTTGCCCCTTGTGCAGATAACAAGTCCTCGGAACTGTCCAAGTTACAAACAGCTACAGTCACCAACATCTGTCAACAGAGAATGAAACTGAAACCAATAAGGGTGAAAATGACAGATAAAGCGGGGCGTGAAAAAAGCAGCTATATGTTTGCAACCTCGGATGGCAGGTTGTTTCATTATGACAAGGGCATACTCTGTCCAGCTAGCAATTTTGTGATGACAGTCAATGCAAAAAGGACTCAAAATACTACGGAAGATAATCCCATTGAAAAATGGAGTACGCCTCAACTGGCTGCTATGGTTGATAGGAAAAATGAGCCAACCGCAAACACAAAGGCTAATGCATTAGGGATTAATTTAACCACCACAGTTGGTGGCACTGTGCATATGGACTCCAAACAAATGTGTACCAGTGTGTCTGATATTCAAGTGGATTCTGAACTGGGGAGTGAAGAAACGGTCAAAGACAGTAGAACAGATATCAATGTATCGACTCCTCCCGTTGGTCGGAAGTTCACAATCGGTAATCTGGGAAGCATGAGTGACACTCGAGATCCAACTGAAGATGAGAGTGAAACTACAACACCGCCCCCTCCAGCACAAACCAGAAAGAAACTGTTGAAATATCCTAATATTGGACTAGCTGTGATACCTACTACTCACCATCTACTAGATCATGACTATACTTACGATACATATTGTTCTCTCGTGGAAGCATCTATAAAAATGTGCTATGCTGAAGCCGAAGCAAGACTACCAAAAAAGGTGTGGAAATCCAAAAAGATAAAACCGTCCATGACTGGTCCACCAGTTCCAAAGTCAAAGCAGCCGAAGGCACCGCGGCCTTTAGATGCTGATGGTAACCCTGTGAAGCGTAAATACCGAACAAAGCGGATCATCGCCGCGGAGAAGGAGGCAGAACGTCGAGCTGAACTGCAAACACGGGCCTCACAGGGCGATGCGGAAGCTAGTGAGGAGTTAGCGCGGCTAGTTAAAGTCGAAGAGGAGGCCGCCAGACTAGAGGCAGACAAGGCAAATAAGAGGCATCAACGTGACGGGAAGACCAATTCTAAGAAGAAATCCTCTACAACTGAGAGTGACGACAGTGAAGAGGTCAGTGTGATGGCTTTCTCAGTAGGTCACAGACCGGTATTGAGCTTTTAATTTGTTCACTCAATTGTCTGCTGTAAAGCGCAGTGCGTCTGGTCTGTAATTATATATTTGGGTCTAATCTCCCTTTCAGATGCACTAGATAGGGGGAATGTTTGGCTTGTGATTGGTTTCCATTCATGCTAAAATTATGCCCATCAAGCCCGCCTGCCAGACCCAGTTTAGGAGTCTGATCTCACACAAACATTAAGACCTTTTCTATGTTCTTATAATCAGTCATTACCTGACGATTTTTCTGGGTTTGTTTGCCGATTCGCTTGCTCTATGAACAGCAGGACAGCCTGCGTTCTATCCTATCGCTGTCTGCAGCCCGTGAAGGCAGCCATATGTGAAGGCGATCAGGTCTATTTGGACGCGACCTTACCGGTGGAACTATCAATAAAACTGTTAATGAATTGCATTATGCTTAGTTTGAAAAGAAAATAATGAACGTATTCAATACTACCTACTGAGCTGAGTCTATCTTGATGCTGTGGCTGGCTTGGCTATGTAAACCTAATCATGCATTGCCCTTAAAATGAGTCAGGATTTCGTAAACAGGCTAGGCTAAAGAAATATCAGGCCATATAAATAATGCGTTACGTGGAGAGTTGTCTAGAATCATTGATATAATGACATTTCATCACATGACCAAGTTTAGTGCTGGTAGAAATTTCTAAGTGGTAGGTTTGTTTATCTCAATCTGCTGTTGGTTACAGCTATTCGAAGACCTCACAGAGAGTGAAACTAAAGACGACTTCTATTACTTTGGAGCTAAAAAATACAAGAGCAAAACCCGCAACCTTGCCACCGAGGATAAATACAAACCGCTCTGGATAGGAGCGGAGGCTACTGAGGAGAAAGACCCTTCTGGTGCTATATGTACAAATACTAAATATCTACAGGTATGTGTGGTGTGCCACGCAGTGTCTTTCTTCACATTTGTACCTTACCCATTCATTTAGACAAGTGAATAGCGGTCTATGTCTGTGCTGGTGTTGGTTTATACCTTAACTTTTACTCAAGTCACAATTGGTAAAGTTGGCAATTCTAGATCCTTCAAGATGTCATTTGTGCAGCTGTTCACAGGAAACAACATCTTCATTGATTTGTTTTGTACGCAGGTTGTTAGCATTAAGCTACTTAATCCACCGAAGCAAGCCAGTCTGGCATCTCCTGGTCCAGCTTGATGGGATGTTTTAGGTCCAAATCTGGTTAACTGTGCATGTTCTAACCATCAGGTCTTGGTTTACAGTCTGTTTCTGGCGATATGGTCGCTAATCCAGGTCGCTCGATGGATTGCAGCCAAGAGATCAACGACGTCCTGGATATCCTAGGTAGGAGAATGGTCCCTTGCAACATTTTTCTAAATACATGGCGCTAATCCCCATCCCCATGGCTACATTGGGTAACCAGCCTAGTGATATATTGGGTGCCAACTTATAAAGCATGTTTTTACTGTCAGAAGTGTTGTTGTCTAGTGTAGAAAAACCATTGATTGTACTGGTGACTCCTACCTAATTGTTGGTCTGATTCTGTTTTGTTTTGTCACAAAATTTCCCTTTGTTTCACTGCTAACTTGTGTATTGAGAGAAGATGATTGTGATTAGGACTAACTTCTAAAATTCTTTGGTTTAGTGGTTGACATGTGGTTTCCCATACTTGTGTGGATATAATGGCGACTTTGTATGTGCATCACGCGTGCCTTTGCCTGCCATTAGCTAGGCAAACTAATGCCGCGCAAATAGAACGGCCAAGGAAACTACGTACACTAGATAAGCTGATAGCTTGTTTATTCTAAACTGCCTTCATTGCACAGCCAACTAATCAGCTAGTCATACAAAAAACGGCCGGAGATAATCTCCACTGATTAGCTTGCCAAGGTGGTTTCTGTTATTTCATTGTTTCAAAGTTGACCTAAGGTGTGCCCAGCCATATCCAAGATCTTGATCCACTCGTTAGTTCTCAGCTTTACTGTTGCATGATCCTGAGTCATGATGCTGCTGACCAGGCATTATTTCTAGGCTCATTCACACCCGTCTGCCTCGTTAATTGATTTTGTTATTGACTATTTCGCTCGCATTCAATTCAGTGAGAAGTCTGGCATGATGCGGCGATGCAAACTCGCCAGATATCCAGATGTACTCCACATTTCCACTGACCATAGCCTCAGGTCTGAACTTTGTTGCAGGGATTGTATTGCCTGAGGAAATCGAATGCAAAAGCACGACGACGTCATCCGGTGATTTGATCTCGAGAAAGGAAGTGGTGAGCCCGAGTGAGTCCGTCACTACTAGTCAATGTCAGACTCCTGCCAACAGCTCGGCACCCTCCCCTCTAACCGCTACCTCCCCACACTTTGCCAAAGAAGAACAGAGTCCGCTGACAACGCTACCCGAAACCAATGCGCTGCCAGAACTAAGCGCTGTTAGTATTCAAACCCTCACTGAGAACAAGGACAGTGGTCACACAAATAAGACTGATGAGCTGCCAGAAACACTGAAGGTCAGCGAGCCCGTATCGCAGGCCTGTCTGGATGAGATACTCTGCGATATGACTGCAGATCAGATCAGTGCAGTGATACAGGCGCTCGAATCTGATGTCTGCGATGCCAGTCAGGTTAGTACCGGCCTCTGGTAAATTTCTATCACAGATAAATTATCTATATATGGCTTTATGATTGTGGTCTTGATAGGTGTATGTGGCTAGGTTTAGTAGTAACATGTAACATTCCGTACACTGGTTTGAGTTTGCTGGTTCATGACTAGCTGATCAGGCACATTGGCCATTGTTGTTTACTAAGCCTAAAGGTGAATATAAATCTTTGTTCTAATCTATCAAAGCTTAGTGAAAGGGAGCGGCGATTGCGGCAGTCTCAGCTAGATCCAGCTGCTTTTTATATGCCGTGCTGGCTCTGGGCTACAAATCCATCTCTTTTTGTAGGCTACAACGAATGCGACAGACAGTGTAGAGACCAACACACCGCCTAAGCTCTGCAAACTTGCCATGGCTGCGCTCGACGGAACTAAGTCCAATCAGCATAAAACCGAACCAGATGTGGAACCCGCATCCAATCAGCTACCTTTGGATATTGAGCAGGTGGACTTTTCCGACAGAGAGATTGATTTGGCGCTGTTAGGAGATTTGCAGACACCACCTCGTCCTTCGGCACTAGTCGGCGATTCACCAGCTCGTCCCATCTCAATGGCTAGTCTGAATGTGCCGGTAATGCCAACTGAATCAGCGGCCCAGCCACCAGTGGCTACCTGGAGCGAGGAAACATTCAAAAGCCCCATTGTTGTACCTATCAGTATGTACTGGAATACATTCCCCGGACTACTACTTGATGGTGTAAAGTATGTCAGACTAATTGACATCTCCCGACAGGCTCTTCCATCTAAAGACACTGGTAGGTACAACAGCAGATTAAGATGACCACATAGACCCATTATTGGTGATTGACTTTGATACTGACTACTTGCCTAAAACGATTCATCTCTGCTGCAGCGAGTGAGCAAATGTATTGATTTTCTGTTTTACTCATTGATGGGGTGGATTGGGCTCACCAGCCAGTCGTGTGATAGCGCAGTAGCTCACTGAGACCTTATCTATCAACAGGCCTGTTAAAACGGAGGGCTCAAGTGCTTGGCTACGAGGTAGCCAACTGCACTGATCTGCAGCGTAACCTGCTTGTGAGGTACGCGTTTGCCTGTCCATCTCGTTCTAACTTGATGGTCAGTGAGGCTGCAGCGGCTGAGATTATTGCTTCATATATGGAGAAGGAAGAAATTGTGGAACTATCCAAGCCGCCAGAGATGTGCTCTTTCACTAAACCAGAAATTAGCACCACTGTCAAGCCTAGTGATGTGGTTACTCTGATGCCCCAAACCGTTGTGCAACATAAACCACTCCAGCAAAGGTAAACCAAGTGGTTGTTTTCATTGAGTGATGGTTTCATGACCAATATACCAGACCTTGGACTGGGTACTTGCTTCGACTCCCAGTTTAGGGCGAAACCATGGTTTTCACTACACTGGCATCAGTTTCGAATTGTTGCAATGAAGAAAGGGGCCCCTTTCTCTATGAGGAGGATGAGTGCAAGCGAAACGTCCCGTAACAATCATTCTGGGCAATGCTTAGTCACAGGCTCGTTGGGCCAGTTTCAGCATATCTGACACTGGCTTAGTTATCCTCCGAGGAGAGGACAACTCTTTGAACACTGGTCACAATACAAAAGAAGCCAGTCCATAAATGTAGTGCTAGATACATGGTTCAACATCCCGTAGAACGAATGGTTGTCATTGAACTTGGATTTTCAACTTGTGTGCTTTTTATTGTAGCAAATCCGTATCGGAGAAGCCAGTCATGAAGTCAGAGTTTATTCCGGAGAGATCTTCCCGTCTCCGTCAAGTCAAAAGCTCCTATCGCAGGTTCCTCAACCTCGACCATAAAGGTAACACCCAGCAAAACTCTCACTCATTCCAGGCTACAAACTGTTTCAATGGTCTAGCAATCCTGTGTTGGTAGCTTTGAAATACTATTGTTTGGGCTTTTAGAGTTCTCCCCTCTACTGTAACTCTTTATTTGGAGCACACTGATGGTTACATTGCTAGTATAATTGCTTTAGCGAGTGACAGGATGGGGTGGTGGTTAAACAATGAAGATTGCCTTTCGATCTACAGTTGCAACAGAGTAATTTACAAGTGCAGTGCTGATTGCAACAGAATCCGGCATACATTAGATTTTCATGAATCAATATCAGTCTCCCTGTCCTACAGTCCTGATAATAGATGATAATATCTGGAGCTATGTTGTTCGTTGAAAGATGTCAATGGCTCATTCATTAAATCTAAATCTCTTGGTCTCACTAGACACATCCACATCTACCTCAGTGCCGTGCTACGATGAGGCGGGTAGTGACCGAGGTTATCACTCAGACCAGTCTCCAGAGGCAAACAAGCAACCTAGACTTGTAAAGCCCAAACCGAAGAAGGTGAAAAAAACCAAAGTGAAGAGAGAATGCTTCTCAATAAACACAGAAGGTAAGGATCATTGCTTGTTTAGTACCCAACACAGCTGTAATAATTCACCTCGGTAGCCTGTCACTCTTTCATTAGTCCTTTGTTCGATCACAAAGTAATTGAATGGGTTAGTGCCCACTCTATACTGGCTTGGTCCCACTGAGCTTTGTGTTGCCCCCAATCATTGACCTTCTAGAGCACATTTGCCCCCAGTATGCTGTAATGTACTGACTATTTCTTTCGGTCCAGATGTCTAGGTAAATAAACTGCAACGCCAATGCCCTGCAGTCGACATGTCATTCTCCTCTGTTTTGTAGTGGCGGCCATGACACCCGTGGATGAGGAAAAGACCCTTGTGGTTGTAGATGAGCCAGTAGCTCCTTCCCCAGTCAGTTGTGCTGACGTTGATGTTGTTGCAACACCTGAACTGCCTAAGACACCCCTCACTATTCAAACTACATTGGCTACAACAGAAAACCCTGGACAGAATCTGGACGCATTAGTAAGTGGTCAATTGAACTTCAGTAGTTCTAAACATTGATGGAACAAGTTGTCAAACAAAATACGTACAGCATACATGCGTACATGTTGGATATCATTTTCGAATAATCTGTGCATTTACTCTACTTGACTTTATATCTATATTTTGTAGACCCCTCCTACCCCGCTTGCTTCGGTGACTCTTAATAGCGAACCACCAATACACATCCGCCATGTTGATTTATTCCCGCGCAAAAATGGCATCAGCCAATCGCAGGATGGGGATCTTTACATGCAGTTCTTTAAATCGCTCCATGCGCCGTGCATTCAGTGTTGTACTTGTAAACAGTTCTATGCTGTGAAAGCCTTCACGAAACACCAACATCGCAGAAATCAGGTACGTTTACTACCACCTGTAGGCTAACATTGGCTCCTCCTGGGTGTTGCTCGACATTTATCAAGGTTGATTCATTGGTCGCATCCAGCATTGAGTTCACAGCTTCACAAGGGGGGTATTCATAAGACTACCAGCAATGTAGCTGCTAGGACAGTATTATCTGTTATTGCTAACCTACTGTAACTTTTGTCTAGCTATTGCTTACCTAGTTATTTATCTGTTGATAAAAACTTCCATCCATAGAGTTAGAAGGATTTCCCCCCCCCTCCCAGCAAACTTACAAAAGCCTTCGTAATCATTAGTAAATTTTCACAAAACAAAAGCTAAACATTTGCGATCTGCCATCTGATTTTTATCAGATTAGCTGATTTATTAGCTGATTTTTGAGTGACTCACCGTAGTAACCCCTATCTACGCTATTGTTTCTGTAGGTGGTACCGGTGAGAGTTCGACAGAGAATAGAAGCAAGAGGTGACTCAGTGGATACCGATCAGTGGAAGTCCTTCAAGAGGCAGAAACAGTTTCTAGAGAACAACAGATCACCACTAAAAAAACTAAAGCAGGCGGAAGCCTTGGTTGGCTGCGCAGCGGTTGTCAAAGCGAATATCTTCCCAATAGACACACCTACTCTAGGTAAACGAGTTCGCAAACAGAAGAGACTGAATCCTGATGAGATATATTACGGGACAAACAAAAGACAAAAAACTGGGCTTAGTGAACTGGACAATGAGCTTAGTGAGTCTAAACGGATTTCTTCACGTCGCAAGAAGTCATGGGTACGATGAGTCCGCCCTTTTATTTCATCCTCTTTTGTGGGATTCTGCAATGTAGGGTCATTGCTCTCCATTTTTTGTTATCTTCTATTATTTTATGCAGCCGATAGTGTCCAGCTGTATCTGCCTGTCAACCTGTCCATCTAGACAAAAAAATAAAAACAATAAATATGCTTCTCGTTTTACATCAACCAAATGCTCAAATGTCATTGCTTCTAGCTTGGTTAGCCAAAGCGGAATTGGTATAGGGTTATGTTGGTACTCTGTTGTGGTACGTCTGGCACTGGACGGCGCGTTCGAGAGCAGGTCCAGCCTCATTGACAATACCAAGCCATCGCCACAGCGCTACATTGACTTCACTGGTATTTCGTTGACTCATGCCCAATGACTACAGGTGCATAAATCCCTCCTAGATGCATACAAGACCCATTGCGCTCCTAAAGCAGAATGCAGTGCCTCCAATGCATATATTTATTGGCAAACTGCATAATAATGAGGCCGCACATTGACATTTGACTGGCTACGCAACTGTAATATCCAGGTAATTGATGGTAGACGTCGAGTTGCTGATGGCGAATAGTACTTATCAAGGGGACACAGTTCCACATACAACATGCATACCCTGTAGCCAGGTTACTTGGCTCTTTGGACGGGGTAATGGGCGAGCGAAGCGTAAGTTCTACGACTTAGCTCGCCCACTACCATGGTGAATGTAAATGTCTCGGGTTCTTTGCAAAAGTAAATTGCATAGGTCAGGTCACAGTAGGTGTGTGAAAGTAAATGCATCCACCAGGCTATCGTAACAACCGCTATTGATTGCACAACCACAGCATCCTTTAATTGAAGAATAAACCGGAAACTAAGAAATATTTTCACCTGTATGAGTGCATCATATTACCTACTAGGCGATGTTACTCCCTTTTTGACTGCTAAAGATAGCTGCTTACTGTATGGAATGGAGTTTAATTTTCAGATACCCGGCAGCTTATCTGATTAGAATATTCCCAAGCCATTATTTTGTACCCAAATGATAATCACAAAAACAACCTAGCCGCTATAGGGGTGTTATGATAGCGCTACCCCTAACAGCTAAAGAAAGTGATTTAGCTGAAAGACCATAAAATATTCAGCATAATTAAGCACCTGGCTATCATTTTTTTTTTTTAGTTAGTGACTAGGCTTGAATATTTCATTCCCGTGATAGCTAATTATCCAGTAGCACTAGTGCACAGTGGTGGAGATTGATGCCAACTTAATAAAAAATATTCCATGGGATTAAGATCATTTGTACTTTAAATCAACCTGTTAATTAGATTCTATCCTATATTTAAAAACACCGAAGAAAGATGTTCTTGATCATGAAATTTTTTCTGTAATTAAATTCCTCTAAATTGATGGGTCGTATATTTAGTAGTTGAGTGCAGTTACACCCCAAACCTCAGTTTTTTTACGTTGTGTACATTGAACCCGTGAACTTGTCTGGAAATGAAAAACTCAACATATCTGAAGGTTGATAGAAAATATACCTCATGCAGTATCTCATTTCCAACCCACTAGTAACACTGCCCGATACCATTTGATGAACATTTCTTGATTCTGTATTTGGCAGCAACGCCAGCAAGTATTCTTCGTCAGAGCGCAGAGAAT
>Ga0224511_10000939_pt1 | contig 16124 bp, 8 predicted proteins | sample SF_May12_sed_USG_2_FD_169988 | JGI IMG/M metagenome (GOLD analysis project Ga0224511, IMG submission 169988) | Sediment microbial communities from San Francisco Bay, California, United States - SF_May12_sed_USGS_8_1 | ecosystem: Environmental > Aquatic > Marine > Sediment | place: USA...
GTGAATCTTCAGTTTTTTCACAACTACTCCGCGAATCTCGCGATGTGAAAATTTCTCTGCGGAATTGCGAATGTTGTTTTGCGCGACATATACAGCGGAATAAATCAAGCTGAATAAAGCATGAATGGCGCAGTTAACAAGGCTCGTGCATCCAAAGGCCTTAGGAATCCAGAGGCTATAGGTTAGAAAGCCAGCGAAATGTTCAGTGGAGTGTGACTGTGAGCATAATTCCCAAATTCGTGGTCCCAAAAACAGCTCTGGACTTCAGACTACTTTGCAGCGCAAAGTACACATGGGCATGTGATTTTGGGAACCCCATGCTGATCGGTATTCATAAATGCGTGTCTGTCAATTCCTTTGCAAAAAGCGAATCTCATTTTGCGAGCCGTCGAGCCTGTACTTACTGTTTGATAAGCTGAGGTAGTGGTGTTGTTAATGACCAATTTGATTGGCTGATAGTGTCATCTTCATGTGGAGCTTCCTCAATATCAGGCAGAATATTACCGAGTGTAGGACTGGTCGTTCCAGACATGTTGCTGAAAAAAGGTGAAGAACGCCATGCTTTATGGAGAGCATTTGATGCCCTCAAACTGTATTACCAAAATATGTAAGTCTAAAATAGCCAAAAGTATGGTTTGCCTCAGCAGGCATTTTCACCACAGAACCTTGGTTTAAGTATGCATTTTTGATATAGTAGTACTCAAACATAATTATATACTAAACATTATAATATAAAATATCCACACCTATGGCAAGCAGCTTTACGCGTTTAAAACACCTGTTTCTGATAAAAAAAGTCATAAAGAATTGTTAGATAACATTAATTGTTGGTGACTCCTTATATGTGTTAATAAAGAGGGCATATAAATACAAACAGGCAGTCCACCTGTGATCAAAGCTAAACAGACACCGGATCCCTGGTACATATTATTTTGCGTGAAGCAGGTGCTCGCAGGTGCTCGGTGATGGCTCGGTGTTTACTATGGTAAAATAGTAGATGAACCTAGACCTATCTAGGATTCTAAGGGCTGAAATGATCGAGAGATTAGTCTCTATAGAGACTAATCTCTCGATTTAGAGTAAATTCTCAACTTGGGGTCATTAGTATAGCTTCCAATTTTTCTGAAATAATGTAATATCTTTACTTAATTGTTACCCACACATCCCCAGGGTGTGTATAATCTATTCTCTTTATAAGAAAAACTTCCATTATGAAAGAGGTAATCCAGGCGGCGGCTTTTAAATTTTAAGTCACTGCAATTGAGGTTGGAATCACAAGCTGTCAATAGAATGAATCCCCTAAAGTTATGTCAGACCCACGGCAGGCATGGCCATCCTGTTAAATAGACCTCCAAAGATATGGTTTATTCTATTAGAGTAAGCTCTGTGTGACCTGGACCTGAACCCAAGGTCAAATGGTTCCCACATTTCACTACCCTTACAACCCATGAAAAGCGCTTTCCCCCACCTTCATTAAAACAGCCCAGAACAATGGCAAAAATCCCCCATTTTTAACACTAGAATCTTCACCCTCGTCACACCTACCAGGCAGCACCTGAGTACTGAGGTCAGGTCTGCCCATGGATTCCTAACCGAGATTCCACTTACCAGATCAGCTGAGGGCACCTGTTCCGTCGGTTCAGTTGCTGGCTAGTTACCGTCTCCACTGATGTACACAAAAAGCAAGGGCCCAATGACAATGGGAGGATATTGATCTAATGACTTGATAATGGAATACATCTAGACATTCATACAAGCCACCAGACTGGTTCATTTATTCAGAATATTGGAGTTATTAAGATAGCTGTCTGATGTGTGTCCAATTAGTTCATTTTGATGTACTGTGTGCGTAGCTCATTACACCAATGAATGGAGGATCCTAAATTCTGAGATCCTGGATTATTTCCAAAATCCTTGAACTTCGGTCATGGTAAGTGCGGACTGCAGAAGTCGCAGACTTGGTCAATTGGTAAATTTCTTAGATCGGACAGTAATTATTACATCTTCCTTTGAATTAGTATAACAGTTACTGCATGTAACCACTCTGTCTACCCACTACAGTAAGCTGCTGTGATCCGTATAGTTCTGAGTGACACATATGTTGGCAGGACTGGATTATCAATAATGTATTGATGAGAACATGTGGAAAACCATAGTCATACACTCAATTAATAAGTTGCCTCCTTTGTGTTCTGAATGAATGATTCCTAGTCAGTCACACTGGTAACACAATAGAATGTCCTTGTTGTTCACAGCTTTCTACCTCTGATTGGGTATATGTAGCCTAATTAGAGCAAAGGCACTTTCTGTAGCTTTTTCTGCGTTTATTACAAGGAACAAAAGATTTTAAATATTATTTAAATAGCTACTAGAAAATCCGTGCAAACTTCTCTTTCTTGTACCGAGATAACTTTAGATCTCCTGCAACAGATTTGGAGATTTTGTAATGACCATGATCGTAATTCTTAGTAAATGTGTCTGAGAATCTTGCAGCTCAGCGTGGATGAGTTCATGAGACAATGATAGAGATTATTAGCCATTTGAGTTGAAAACAGTAATGAATTGTAGAATTCACAAAGAGAGGAGATTATACAGAAACCCAATGATTAACAGAACCTGAACTTGGTAACATCAAATACGCTTCATATATACACCAGCATTGACTAGAAAAGCTCAGTGGGCATGATGGACTCCCATGGCGGGTATGGGCTTTTTACATTAGTCCTGGCACATTGATACTGACCCTCTCTGGTGTCTCATGTCATTAATGGGAAACAAACAACCCAACAGCCTCGCAATAACAGATAAGAAACCATACGAGAAATAAAATTATAATGACTTCAGTACCGCAGCTTGTGAACTGAAGGATTATATTGGGATATGCAAATTGAACCCTTTGTGGGATTGAAGATTAGTTGAATCATTGTGCTACTGCCTGCCTGTATCAGGAGCCAGTGTTGTTGATTTACTGCCTGCCTGTATCAGGAGCCAGTGTTGTTGATTTACTGCCTGCCTGTATCAGGAGCCAGTGTTGTAGATTTACTGCCTGCCTGTATCAGGAGCCAGTGTTGTTGATTTTGACCATTTCACTCACCTCACATTGCAGGCCATAGTAGGCCCCATCGCAGAAACAGTCACCATCCACACAGATTCCATCATTTAAGCAGTCAGCATCACTCTTACACTCAACTAGAATTAAAATGTTGGTTATGAACCTTCGGTTAATATTACTGTCTATACTAGATGGGGACGGGGCGGGGCGGGGCGTGGCGGGACGGGACGGGACGGGATGGGATGGGATAGCCGGGATAACTCAGTGACTAAAGTTTGTGGCTCGAGATCAAAAGATGCTGAGAGCCCACTGTGAGAATGAGCTCTTTACATATTTTTTCCTACCCCTAACCACTTCAACAAGCCTCAGGCTTAGGAAGTACATTAAATAGGATGATCAAGAGCCTGAATAAAAAAATGAATACAAATTAAAGCAGTCTAATGCGTTGTAGTTGGATGAATCCCCGTTACCGATTCTTCATGATGAACTTACACTCCTCACAGCGTTTTCCGTACGTGAACGGCTCGGGGCACTGACACCAGAAGTCATCACACTGATTGAAGCAAACTCCGCCATTTAAACATCCCTCAGCCAATCCACACCAATCCTGCTCTGGTTCACCATTCATGCCTGCAGGTAGTAAAAGTATAAAATCTTTGGAGATGGTCCAAGTAAGTTATGTTGAGTTTCAATGTGGACAATATAGCTCTTTTCGTAACTCCTAACTACATGTAGCTCCGCAATAAAGGTGTTCGTGATTGAACCAATACATCCACTGCACAAGCTATTCTCAGTCATTCTCAATGTAGCATGAGCAACTCATACATTTATACAAGTCCCTACTGCACATCGCTTATGTAGAATTAGTCATTGACCAGTCAATTCTTGCTCGAGGTTTGCTATAATACTGCTTACTCTATTGCTTATAATACTGAGCACAGTGGCAGCATGCTGACCCTGCTGAACATCATGTGATCGCCGGCTAATGCGCACTGCTGAACACAGTCATGTGACCTGGCAGCCGCTAGTGGCTGCCTCATGTACTTACATTTGGATGAAGTGTTTGTGTTAGCTTGATACTCTCTAGTAGGCTTGTCGCACTGCCAATCTCCTTGCCAATCTGCTGGGCACTCACACCAGCAAGAGTTCTCTGTGCCAGCATCATACCTCACTGTACCTCCGTTGTGGCAAACCAGCTCCTGAACACAAGCTGGTTCCGACTAAAATGTACCGGATCTCTGTCTTAGGTGCACCATCTCATAAACTAATTGATGGCCGATTTGATTGAATGCCTACATCGCCAGGAATATGAGATTACCAACCTCAGTTCTATCCGATTCATTAAAGTCAAGCTCGGAACTTGAGCACATCTTAATGATCTGGGCCATTTCACAAGGAGGTGCAACGGACATGGCTGATGCCTTGTCTAAAGGGCTTTGATGGCAAGGGCTCTATAATAACATACCGCTTCTTCTTCCGGAGTTCTCTGGCAATTAAATGGTTCGGCCTGGAAAAGCTCGGTGCAGGGCGAATCAGTACCACTGACAAAGTCTACAGGTATGTGAGTTCCTAGTGAGCAGCGGGCGGCAAGCAGATAATATGTCGTCTCACTTGCCTGCAAAGAGAGAGAGAATAAACATTACATCACATTTATATTATTTTATAATATAATGTTTGATTTTTTTATCATATTATGTAACATTATTTCATAATTATTTAGTTATTATGTATAAGGTAGAAAGAATCAATGAAGGTCTCGAGAGTTCCCTTCCGCTGAGGCCCACAGAGTCTTATACGGTGACCACTGGTTAGCTTACCGGTATGCACCAATGATAGTAGCAGAGACTCGTAGCATCAGCAATCTTCAGGTCTTCTCGACAGTCTGCCGCTAAAGTGAGGAAAAATCTTGGTTCATTGACTGAAAACTATAGCTTATATAGATAGCCAATGAATACCTAAGGATGAATATCTATGGATGGATTGCTGGGGATGGATTACTGGGGATGGATAGACGCAAGCACACTGGTATGATAGAACTATAAAATAATCAAAACAAATACGTCTAAAAATCTTCACTTGTGTAGGGATCACACCCATTTATTGTTATTCCATTAGCTGTTGTTCTTTTATTGATACATTTGGGATGAATTTTGCCAAAATAATCCTTTACGACCTATTGCCTGGGAACCAGTGCACCCCATCTTCCCTAAAACCCTAATTTTCACTACTCTCTTCCCCCTTCACCCATAAATGTCATTGTAGGTGGTTGCTTCACCTCTACCGATAGTTGATTGTTACAGCCCATAATACCTGTGAAGGGAGATAGCGGTCCTGTTGGAGTCTGGCCATCACACATCCCCAGTGCAATGAGAACAGCGGATAGCACAACCTGTTTCAAATGGAATGAGATCATTGTCAACTGACTAACATACTAAAATATACTGGACCTATCAATGCACCATCGGTCTCTTGCCACATCTGGGCTAAGAGACGGCGAGAGGCCGAGAGGACTGGAGAGACCCCGAGTCATTATCAACTTCACTATACTCCAGAAGGAATATAGTTTCAGATGCAAGTAAGCAAGCACCACCTATGTTACTGAACTATGGGCACCATAGGTGATCTCTAGCCTAGGGGAACTCTGCTGCACTAAAAACTAAATTCATTTCAACTACTGAGAGTTTAAAACTTATGATAGAAGTTTGAGATGAAAATAGCCGGGTTAGTGCTCCACGCATACTCGCCTCTCAGGGCCTGCAATGGAGACCGGTCGGCATAAAAAACATAACAGACTCATAAAAAATTTTCAAATTAAAATATTCCGAAAAAGGTTCCGATGTTATATTTTTTTACCAAATTCTTGTCTATGTTAATGCGTAGTGTACCCCTTCCTTATGTCACCCATTAACTCACCTTGGTAAACATACTGGCGGTTACCGGTTAGCGAGAATCCTTCACAAAATATTACTATAGAGGTGTTGTGATGTCGGCTTTTATAGTCTGCTGAAATGCCATGTAGTAACCTTGCATAAGTCATTCCGTCAGAATGAAGGAAATGGTTACAGCAGACATGAAAAGATCTAGACTATATCCTGTGCTCTCAGCTGGGCAGAGGCAGTCAGGTATCTAATTACTCAGTAATGTTTGACTATATTGACCCTGTTTTTATAACTGCTGATTATAGTATGTAACACATATTTCTATGACTAATCTTTACAGGTGGGGGAGGCGTGAGTTTTCTTCCATAACTGGAGACAGTGCCCTAAATAGGAAATTTAATCCTCCTCCTTCGGCCAAGAATCAGTCAGTGCTACTGCGACGCAGTAACACTGACTGATTCTCTCAGTGTTTGCCAGGGTGCGTTATTATATAGGAGGCTTTCTGCTTACACCCACATGCTCCATGGAAAAGGTTACTCGGGGGTTGTGCTCCATTATTCAGTTTAATGAAAGACAATGCGGTCAAACCGGCAAGGGAACCAGGGCCCACTGGTTCTAAACTCAATGAGTCATTCACTAAGCCCAGGGCGCTATTCACTAAGCCCAGCGAGCTATTCACTAAGCCCAGTGGGCTATCCACTAACCCCAGGGTGCTATCCTTTAAGATGTTATCTCACCCCAATGGGTCAGTTTCCTGATAGAATGATAGTAAAAACAACATCAACCTAGTAGGTTAGTAGGTCTCTAGGTTACGTGGTCGAGTACATGTTCACAGCTTGATTTTCTTGGCTCTCAATTTCGTTTTGCCAATTAATTATGTTAATCATGACCTACATCAAGAATACATAAAGTGGAGTTTACAGAGTGGCAACTGACTGGCTGATGCTTAAGAGGACCACTCAAGGGAAGGACAACCTCCGGTGAGCCAGCGGTGGAATGCCACTCTTGTTGGACCGCTCTAGTGTAAGCCCGCATTGAGCGAAATGTTCTTGAACAAACTGATAGAACTGCCAAAACAGTTTAATTTATATAGCAGAGAGGTTAAAATACACATGGTGTGCAAAAGCCCATCCAACCTATTCTCTGTCACTATGTAACTAGAGAAGTTAAGATGTCCAATCACAAAAAGACGGTTTATTAAAAATTATTCAGAAATGGTGCTAACGCAGTGGCAAACATCAAAACGTCGCATTTTTGCCTAAGTTACTTTACTGTAGAGCCCTTCAAAATGCTCGCGTCAAAAGCCCCAACAACACTGGCTAGCAGCGCAAGGGATGAGGTTGCTCACCATATGCGAGCATTGCTATCAACCTCGTGGATGGATATAAAACACACTTGGCAGCTCATGTGTAGGAACTCCTCATTCACCTCTATTTTAGGTTTTATAAGAGCTAGGTAACCTTTAATCTTTGTTATGGTGCAGCTCAGACTATATTATAACATGCAGTTTCATTTTTAGAAGCTTCTTAGTGTCAGGATATCACAGTTATGTGTGAGCACCCTTCAGGCACCGAGTTGGCTGGATAATAGTTGGTTATAGATGGAGCTGTCATAAACTGCCTGCCCTTTCTTATGTTAATAATTATACGAACTATATCAGATTTGGTTTCTGAGCTATGCTAAATGTCCCTTATGAATCGGGTTTAGCCTGAAGCATGAAGAACGCTAGTTAGATAATACTATGTGACATGTGGTTACCAATTAGAGATGAGAATGATCGCTGTCGTTATTGGAGTTTTGGGCGTTGTGAGATACGGAATCATTTCGTTCACCCAGTTTTGGTTTAGTATGGAGCGCCGGGAGGTTTTATACTAGAATAGAATTGTATTTAGTCATAGACGGAAATTAGAAAGAACTAAAACATCAACTACGTGTGCATTGAGGCCCAGAAAACAAAATGAGTTGGTAACGAAACTCTAGACTACAAGGAAATGGTTAGCAAAATTTGAACCGAGAAAGTAGCAAGCAAATTAACGCTCTACCAAAAGTTCTACAAAACCATCATCAGTGACACAAATGCTCATGCCACTGCATTTATAAACTTTCCAAAACAGGATAAAGACCCTCTCCATATTGGTAGTTGCTCCTTACTTCTTCATATAAGAGCCCTCATACTGCAAAACAAATAAACAATGATCAGCTAATCCAGTTGCATGGTGGCTCGATGGATGTGATTTGGCAGAATTAAGGTGTGATGTAAGATCTTATGGCTCCCAGAAGACTCCTGTTGATTTACCCAATCTAGAGCTTCGGAAGCTATATTGAAATGTCCAAGTTGCGCTAAGAATATTATTAAGGGCTTACCTCACACTGGTATCCATAGTAACCAGGGGGACAATAGCAGACTCTGTATTCACCATCCCCAGTAGAGCCACGATCACAAGTACCTCCGTTATAACACTCATTGTCATCACTACAGCTGACTGTAATACAGGAGAATTTCTTTTTATACAGGGGGATAATTCCAGTTGTGATGGTTAATGGAGAAAACTCCAGGTAATGTAGTCAAGGAGATAGCTGCTACTAAGATATAATTTTATGGTTATAACCCAAAAAGTTACATGTTAGATTAGGTTCCCATGTTATAGGGCTGACAATGCCTGCAGGGATAGTGGTATCAGTGGTTGGAGAGATTCCCATTGAATTCTAGCCACAAATTCATTATGGCATTATGTGCATGGCCTTTAGATATGCAAAAACTCTGGCATCTCTAGCTTCCTAATGATGGATCAGCTATAAGAAACTACTACATTGAGTCTTAAAAGCATACTGATCTATGCATACAATGTATGTCTAATACCAGGAAGAGGCTTGTATAAAATACTTACACTGATCACAGCGTTTGGTCCATATGTATAGAACACTTACACTGATCACAGCGTTTGCTTTATGTATATAGAATACTTACACTGATCACAGCATTTGCTTCATGTGTATAGAATATTTACACAGATCACAGCGTTTGCTCCATGTATATAGAATACTTACACTGATCACAGCGTTTGCTCCATGTGTATAGAACACTTACACTGATCGCAGCGTTTGCTCCATGTATATAAAATACTTACACTGATCACAGCATTTGCTCCGTGTATATAGAATACTTACACTGATCACAGCGTTTGCTCCATGTGTATAGAACACTTCCACTGATCACAGCGTTTGCTCCATGTGTATAGAACACTTACACTGATCACAGCGCTTGCTCCATGTATATAGAATACTTACACTGATCGCAGCGTTTGCTCCATGTGTATGGTACTGGACAGTCACACCAGTAGTCATTACACTGGTTGTAACAGACTCCTCCATTAAGGCATCCACCAGCAAGTGCACACCAATCATCCAAAGGCTCTCCGTTGACACCTGCAGAAAACAGATGCAATTTTCAGAACATATTCGCAGAAGCCATGACTCCATGTAACTCCTATGTCAAAGGATAGTAAAACATCTTTCTCATTAAGCTACAATCCCTTGACTGCATGTTATTCCAAGAATTAAATATTTCACAGAGATTTGTTTGGCTGTGGAGATACCGGGAGTTGTTTTTACTTACAGATGTCGGATCCATCTGGAAGACCAACATAAGCTCCAGTAGGCCGCTGGCACAGCCAATCACCCTGCCAGTCATCTGGGCAAGCACACCAGCAGGTGCTTCCCTCATAAAGCAGAGTGCCACCATTATAACACTCTATCTCATTCACGCAGGAGGGAACCTGTAATTATACCATGGGGCCCATCAGTTAACCCATATGTTTACTTTTCGTAGTGAAAATGCTAACAAGTGCCAACAGGTGCTCAAAGTGAGAATATGAGGCTCACTGGTTTACTTTTTAAATAAAACCCCAAATATGTGCAGTGTTCGGTCTAGCTCATTGAGGATTAACCTTAAATGCATGAAAGGCTCAAATGGTTGTACAACCTTTACTAGCAGTCATCAAATTTTCTCTGGGCAAAAACTCAGACGATCGATTGACCAGATAAAAAGGTTAGTGTACAATTTGGCACATCTCCCTTTAATCTCTGCGAGCAGCTTACATGAGCTGCATTCCCGACAACTAGTCAGCAGTACTCCAGCTAAATTTTTGACAAAAACCTGGCGTGGGCGATAGTACGATACCCTTGGATTAGAGCATATGAATCATGATCACACTGGGTGTAGTCCACCAGGTGCGGTGTAACAGCAAATCTGTGTTATCACCACTATACGCCCAATATATCTATTTTAATTTACTAGGTGATTCTCAAGAGACCCGACTTGCATTGCAATTGTCATAGCAACAGGTTGTGTAATAACTACGCTGTCACAGACGTAGGTAGAACTATCTAATGGCCACTTTACACAGCCGAACCGAGAGGTGCACCTCCTTGTTCGGCTGTGTAAAGTGGCTAGTTTTCAAACTCTTAGCTCAGACATTTGGAAAGAAATCACAGCACCAAACTTCAATCAGGCTCACCTCCTCAAAGCAGGAATAGTGAGCTCTGAGTTGTGTCACTTTAGTCTTGTGACCATGTTACTGTGTCTCTCTAGATGACCATGTCACTTTGGATGACAGTGTTATTTTGAATGACCATGTCACAGTGTTGTTTTTTCTCACCTGCTGCACGGTGTCATCCTCTCGGGAGCACTCGAAGTCGACTTCTCCAGTAAATCTCTCGGTACACGGGTTGAAGGGAGAGGCCACATAGGTATATGGCACCTTGGTACCCAAAGCGCAACGTCTTGGTTCAGCACTGTACTCGGTAGCAGAAACCTGTAACCATATTTAAATTACATCAGTACTATGAACTATGAGCTTGTAATCAATGATGGGACATGAGTGCATGTGAATAATTTTTGACAAAACTAGGACATCAGAAGACCCCCATGCGTATTTCAGTTCTAAAAATATGCAGCTAAGATCATGCATTTAAAGATAAGTGACAAATGTTGACCTCTTCTCATAAGACAGGTAACTCATCAAAATTAATAAAGCGGGTTGAACGTTAAATTGTCTCTCTCGATGAACATGGAGTCCATCCCCATCTTTAAGGTGCATTCAGACTAGACCGATTATCTGGTCGGTATGGCTAGCTGATTCTGAGTAGAAAACTAGCCTATGCAATGTCCCGATTGTTTTTCCGCCGGCTTTTGCATCAAAGTTTATCCGCATTACAATTGGTCAGACATTGACCAATACGATCATGGTAGGTCGTTTGTGCAGAGTACCACGATTCCCGTGTGACGTCTAAGTTACTACGACTGTTTGTTGTTACAACGCCCCGGAAACGGGGAAAGATAAAAGGGGTGCGATGATTAGTCCTTGTCAAATTGGAGATTACTGGTCACTGCATTTGCTTGATTTTGATTGGCTTAAACTATACTGATCATTGGCAGGTTTTGACTGACCGTCAAAGAGTTCAAATCCTACCCATTGGCCCTTATCGATGGGCGACCGATGAACAATTCGATCGGTAAGCCCTACCGACCGGATAATCCGGCTAGTCTGAATGCACCTTTACATTGTTCAATGTTGAATCCGACGCGGGTATTAGGTGTATTTGTGTGATTTTAGTCAGACGTACCTAACAAATTTCAGACGCAATCATGTCAACAGATAGGCACAGTTAAAAACTGCAAGGAGTTTCGGGCGCATCAGGGTTGTCAGCTCTCAACGTCTTGCACACCTGTTCTGTTTCAGACGCCAAAACCTGATCACGTGATTACACCTATTATGAAGATCGTTAGACCTCTAGTATATAGTAGTTCTTACCATGACACACTGGTAGTACCAGCACATGTTCTGAGCATCAGCCATAAGCAGTCCAGCGTAGCAATCAGCACTAGTCATTCCATTGATTGGTACAGATGGTCCATCAGTATACACGGCACTAGCCGCTCTGATCAGAGCCACAGCCAGCAGAGCCTGTATACAATAATCAACAACTGGTAGTTCTGCCAGGATTGTGTTCCGTTATATAAATTAAATAATCAACAAATTATTTTTTATGATGACACTTATATCGTCCTAATTTATAGCAGTTGCTTCCTGGTTTTGGATTTCAGAGAATTGTCATGATTCAATGATTTCGGTCCAATGCAGAAAAAAGTTTCAGACGTGGTCATGCGAAAAGATAGGGGCAGTTCAAAAACGCAAGTGTTTCGGGCGCAGTTTTGGGTGCATCGGAATTGGCTTTTCTCAACCCCTTGTGTGTCTAAGGTCAAAAAAGTTGTGCAGTCTGTTGCTCGGTTTGTTTCACAACAATGAAGCAACTCTTGAAATGACTATAGAATAAGTAAATGATCGATAGCTAGCCTTGACATTTACACTGTATAAACTAGCACACCTACTTTCAGACGTAAAATTCTGTTCGCGTGATTGAATTCAATTTCAGACACAGCCGAGGTACATAGTTTCTAAAAACCCAGTTTTTGGGCGCACTTTCAAGCATCTATAACTCAGATTGCGTCTGAAACCCGGTTTCAGACGCGAAAACCTGATCACGCGAAAGCACCTATTGTGACCAATTGTTTTCTAAACTTGAGATCATTTTGGGGATGCCAAAGATTGGTTGATGAAAAGAGCAAGGATAAATCCACTCATGAGTTTGTTCTCAGGCTGACAAATTTTAACATGGCTACAAAAATTCTATGAAGCCACGATTTGTTATTAAAATACTTTCCAGCATCAAACCTGCGGAAGGCTGTAATTAACATTTTATTCAAGCAGGACTTTGGCAAACATCATGCAAATTATTTACAAAGCCCTAAAGAATTTTTCTTTCAACACCCAAGATGGAGACACAGCATGTAAGTAAATAAAAACCTAAATAGGTGTACAGAATTATGCAAAATATATATAACGCCCAGAACACTTTTCTTTGAAACACCGAAGAAAAGGCTAAGAATGTAAGAATTGTAGGTGTAGATGTTCAATTGGGAGAACCTGTTCTGGAAGCCTATAAAGAAACCTTACCTTGTGAATCATGTTGATCCGTTGATATGACACGAAACTGTGACATCTCTGCATCACAGAGGTTTATATAGGTATAGTAGCTCACACCCTGAGGCAAGCTACCCTCAAGGAACAAATCACATCATAATGACACAGATCCCGTAGTCATTAGATGTGTTATCACTGCAAAAGGGGTGCAGAAATCTAACGCACCGAAAGTGAGATGTAATTATTATGCAGACATGCATATTTTCCCAGTTAGCCGGTGCTATGACATAAAGGTCTATATAAGCAGACATAGAGGCCTTCATGTTACAGGCCAATACTATATATGAGTTATTCTGGAACCAAGAGATGACAATAGGGACATATAGAATTGTATAACAAAGGTCTCTGTGGCCTAATTCCTGAATGAAATATGAAATTGAGCATATGTGGACTATTTTATTACTAGACCAGCACAGAATCCCCGAGATACAGATCCTACATGACAGAACAACAGCCAATATTACAAACTAAAGCCAGTCGGACGATGTGCGTTTAATTGAGTGATCTGGGAGATAGCAGGATAGCTCAATGGCTGGAGAGCTTTGCTCAACCCCTTGGTCCGGAATAGTTTGGAGCCGATCAACGATGCCGAATCAGTGTTTCCGGGAACGGCAACCATTTTGTGGATCACGGTTTCTAAAGAAAGCTAATCCGTAACTTAACTCTCTCACTGCAAGCTGCCTCTATTTCCAGTGCAACTTAGCGGCGTTGTTCAAGTGAACATTATTGTGAATCAAATGAATTTTCCTATCCCATAGCCCTAATACGAGATTGGAAAGGACTGAATGTTGCTAGGTAATCCGTGCAACACAGTTGGATTGGTTGATGACTCGAATGTCTGAGGCAGGTCGAACTCATTTTGTCTTTGGGAGACAGACGCTTCGAGGTCAATCGGAAGAGCTCATTTCACTTCATTTCTGGGAGGTCGGACGTCCGTCAGGAGTGTCCTTGAGTCTCAGTTTTACCATTTTTACTTGGGCACTTGACCATTCTACATATCTAAGAGCCCTCCTAAGCCCGAGGCTTGTCGGAGGACACGGAGCGGGGAATCAAATGAGGAGCTCATTCTCATATTCTCAATCTTGAGTCAAGCACTCCATCCATATCATAATTGAGGCCACTTAGATGAGTGACTAGAAAATTCCTTTAATATACATATATCTGTTGACACACTTTTTATACAGGCTATGGGTGCAGATATTTCAGTAAATTTGTGAGGACAAAGAGATGGGTTTGCTAGCAGAACTGTAGGCCATGTGTGTAACATAGCACAGCGTAGCCTCATTTCAACAACACCACTGCAACCTCTTTTCATACTGCTATTTGCCTTCCCCTAAATGGCACCACAAAGCCTGTGGACATTAGGGAGAAAAGCCGAAGTCAAACCATGACAACCAGACCATGGCTGAAAAGATCCTGCCTCACAGCCCGCTAGCTCAATGTCTACTAAGAAATGTATTTGGTCACTGTCATTACTGGTTGAATAATTCACATGGTAATTAAACTTTATTCTGACATCATGATGAATCTATAGAGAATATACCTAGAACTATAGGAAAATATTAAAATGCGTATATATAAATATATATATATATAATTTATAATTGTCACTACAGGTTAAACGCTTTCACTAATTTAACGGGTTCTCCATCATCCTCCGGTCCTCCAATACAGCTCCCCATATATATATAGACATATATAATTATACAGCTCCCCATATTACTTCTTATCTTCATACTAAAAAAGAAAACAATTAGAAAGAAAACCGTTCACTAGGACTTATCACCATTCGGCCAGTTACGTCTTGAATATAATTCAGACTCGTTGAAATTTTTGAGAAGTGAAATTTGCCCCCCTCGAGCTGACTATTTTCAATAGATGTGATTAGGTGTTTGGTGATTGGCTGTTGAAATAAACGATCTATGCCTTTGTTATAATTGGCATGAAATCTACAGATCATCCGACGCTAAGACCAAAAAATACCAAATAGAGCAAGTTCTATTGATTGACCAATACCATATGAGCTAATGTTCTAGACGGTAGACCCTTACCAAGTCTATAATCTGTCTAGTTTAAACCCATAATTAGAGGAGGCCCTAGTGGGTAGATCTATCACAGTGTCATTCAGTCAGTGAGGTCCAGTTGCCTGCCAAATACACAAACCCTCAAAATTCCCACATTGCCAACTAAATTTGGCTGAAATTATGCAATGCAATTCCACCCGTAGGCTGACAATTTCACCCGCAGGCTGGCCATTACCCGCGGGCTGACCATAATGCCTGCAAGCTAACCATAATGCCTCCAGGCTGGCCATAAAACATGCAGGCTGACCATATTACCCACATCCTATAGGTTTGTACTAGTGCATGTACCTGACATTGGTATCCAGAGTAACCAGCAGGACAACTGCAGATTCTATATTCTCTCAGTCCATCATAGCTACGATCACAGGTACCCCCATTATAACACTCATGATCATCACCACAGCTGACTGAAACACAAGGCAACACCTGTTAATGAATAATCATCAAGGTGATACGTGTCAATGAATAATCATCTCAGAAACAAGAGAATGCCTGCGCTGACCACAGCTGTTGCTCCATGTCTATAAAATACTTACACTGATAACAGTGTTGCTCCATGTCTATAAAATACGTACACTGATCACAGTGTTGCTCCAGGTGTATAGAATACTTACACTGACCAAAGTATTTGCTCCGCGTGTATAGATTACTTACACTGGTCACAGCGTTTGCTCAGCGTGTATAGAATACTTACACTGATCACAGCATTTGCTCCATGTATATAGAATACTTACACTGGTCACAGCGTTTGCTCAGCGTGTATAGAATACTTACACTGATCACAGCGTTTGCTTCATGTGTATAGAATACTTACACTGATCACAGCGTTTGCTCCATGTGTATAGAACACTTACACTGATCACAGCGTTTGCTCCATGTATATAGAATACTTACACTGATCGCAGCGTTTGCTTCATGTGTATAGAATACTTACACTGATCACAGCGTTTGCTCCATGTGTATAGAACACTTACACTGATCACAGCGTTTGCTCCATGTATATAGAATACTTACACTGATCGCAGCGTTTGCTCCATGTGTATAAAATACTTACACTGATCACAGC
>Ga0224511_10000940_pt1 | contig 16122 bp, 9 predicted proteins | sample SF_May12_sed_USG_2_FD_169988 | JGI IMG/M metagenome (GOLD analysis project Ga0224511, IMG submission 169988) | Sediment microbial communities from San Francisco Bay, California, United States - SF_May12_sed_USGS_8_1 | ecosystem: Environmental > Aquatic > Marine > Sediment | place: USA...
GCATTGTTACTGTGATGATCTTTTATATGTTTCTGTTGTGGGAGAGCAATATGTCTTATGTAGTTACGACCCTTAGACCATCACATTGAATGCTATTCATTTTGACTGTATCACGTTTAACGCTGTCTTTCATCAAGCACAACAATACCTTTTGTATAAGTTGTCTGGTTTTACTTTCATTTCCATCCTCTTTCAAGTGTAACAACTCTAAATCTTTTATAAAATAATAAATATCTTAATATCTCTGTTCAAATAATAACAAAAGAACATACTCGCGAATATTCGCGACAGGTACAGCCAATGCCGATCATTTAGGTGTTATGCCAGTTTTGTGTTGCAACAAACTTTAAACTTACTGAACATGTTTTAGAAAAAATGCGAATCGGACATACAGGATTTTACTTAGCCATGCTTTGTTTAAACACCATGGCACTCTGTGTCCGCAATTTGCTAGCTATTGATGTATATGGTGGCCTTGTCTACGTCGCAAAAAAAAGTAGTACACAGACTGTTTGGTGTTCAAACAGAGCATGGCTAAGTAAAATCCTGTATGTCCGATTCGCATTTATTCAGCAGGAGACTAAATGATTTAACAGTTTGAGATATCACAGACACCAGCTGTGCTGATACATACACCATTAAGTAAAGTAGCTCTGTTATGTGTGTCAAGCTTTGTGTAACTAGTGGTACTTGTTCTTGTATTAAACAGTTAAACGGCGTTTTTCAAGTGACCTACTTAATTTAGTAAGTAGTTTAAGGGTTCACTATAAAACATAACAAAATAATACCCTGCTTGCTGGGGCACCTAAACTTAAATGTATTTTTTAACTCTTATGGTAAAAAAACTGAAACTGACGTCAATGTGTGTTTAGTGATCGATTTTCTAAATAAATATTTTGTATAAGCATAAAAATTGGTTCGCATTTATCGGCGCACCAACCATCAATCACATTCAAAAATATGGGTGCATTATTCATAATTTATCTCCGACATCGTAGATGTATAAATAGCGTGATTGTTATTTCACTAAAACACGCATAGCAAACAAAACATCACTATACAGCAGCAACTTAACAAATAAATAAGTTCATCATCATGAGAGTATAAGTAGAATTAGGTAACTGATTTTTAAAATAACTTAATAATACCAATTCAGTTAGACCACTCGTAGTTAACCCTTATAAATAGCAAAGAAAACATTGCTGACTTTTAAAATTTATTATACTGAATAGTTTGCGTACGCAAAGAAGAAATAGTAAGCGAATTAACTCGACGAGTACAACAAATGTTTGATGTTGATAAACACTGTATGATCATATGTATTGCAATATACGCAGTATGAGAGAAAATAAAGGCTTACATTATTGTTTCAGCAAAAAAGCGACCATTGCGTCTCGTAGCAAGCCCTTCTCCAACTGACCAGCACTCCCGATCATTGTGTTTGTGTGTGCATAATTTACTAGCGGATATCATGACAAGAACGCTTTCCACAAATGTCAATGTCAGTTTAATTTACGCAGATATTTTGTCTAGGAGAGATGACTACTACTCAAACGCCCAGTGAACAGTGAAATGTGAATTATTTGTAAATATCATACATGAATTCCTGGAATTTATAACCAATTGTCAGATTGTCAACAGTGATCAGTTAAAACTGTAACAGTACATTGTCAAGTTAATTACTAATGAGTTATCGCTAAAACCAATATGAACTGTGACCTGTTTAATACAAACCTACGGTTCTTACTGATACATAAACTAGAGTGCATGAGTGGACAAGTTTGAATAACACTGTGGACAGACGAGGTACATTACATATTTTACAGAATAGACATACTACATAATGACATTTCAAGCGTTCTGTCGATAAGTTGATTGGGTGAACTTTAGGAAAATGAATGCTCATCCCTCAAATGTCTGTGTTAAACCATAATTTTTATACGTCCGCATCCCTTGCCTTACTCTACTTGCCTTATACTATATCAACATTGTATATTCTATACAGAGGTTCTGTGCAATCTATGGTGGTTATATTGAACTACTCGAATGGCGATCTTGCTAGTACATGTATAAAGTATAGCTGTAGATCTGCCTTAGCCTGTTTTATGATTGACAGAACGTATTACGTTATCATAATCGATGCATATTCGCCACATAGCGTTTCGTATAATAAGGTTAGGCATGCTATCACGAAGATTTATACTACCACAATAAAGAATCAACTGTTTTGATATGCAATTTTATATCGTATTATTTCTAATAGCGTGTTTTAGACAATCGTATCTGGTTTATGGGTTTGATTCTGAACGTTTTGTACTGATGTTTTTTTGGTGTAACAACGAGCTTCGGAGAAAATTATATTAAGCCACTCTAAAATGTTTTTACATATAACATTATTTACTTGAGTTGTAATATATTATAAATTGAAGAGATGTTCAAACAAAGAATGTAGTAAACAATGTAGATATGCCATGTTTAAGGGCACCATGACAAAATGGCCCATACACAAACTAACACAAGGAACGACACAAACATTCTTACAGCACTAAACGATAACAGTATGTCTGTAATACGACAAAATAAATTATGTAAACTCAGTTCTACTCTACGGTGCTTCCGAAAAAGGGAAAGTCCATAGCTTTGATGGAAAAAAAGCAGCCTTGATTTTATTTAGGTTACCCTATTTCCCATTGTAAATTAAATGCACTCCATTATCCCAGAGAACCAGAACATACATGTATGACTACACCATAGTCAAGAAAATGTGAAAAGCTTATTTTGCTGCAATGTTCTGTTTCTCACTGCATAGGTGAATAGTCGAGACCAAGTACTTAATGGCTCATTGGCAGATACATTGAATGAAACATTTACGCGAAACTTACATAACACACTAACCATGTGTTAGGAAAAGCGCACACTTTTAACAAAAAGAATTATGTTATAGTTTCAATTGTCGCTTGGCTGTTTTAAAACTCGGTCTGCTTGTTTTATTTTTTCGGCCCCTGAGGTCTTTTTATAAATATAAACTACACTCCTTCGCTCTTCTTAAGCAATACTTAGTTTTATTCGAATATACCAAACATGGTATAAGATAGAATTATTGTTTTGCACCAGCTCATCGCTTTTATCATTATTTTGAAATATTTTCTTTGCCACCAAAAATAAATAAAACACCAATACCTTATTTAAAAAAACCGACGAAAGTGAAAGCCCCCATGAAGCATAGCCTGCACGAGAAAACAGCAGCCTCGGTTTTATTGAAGCTGTTCACCAGTAGTAATGAATGATGCCACCCCACTGACGCCCCCTAGCGCATAAGCGGAACTCCATTTTCAAATGTAAACAACACACTTATCTATGAAACACTTCTTCGTCGATTGAAATACAGAAACGCCAATTTATATTATTATATTATATATTATATTTTCATACCACATGAAAATAATATACACCTTGACCTCAACATTATATCCTAGTTCTAACATTATGATGAACCAACCATATCAACCAATTTGAGGCTTATGTTTATCTAACAACTTATAATGACAATTCTTAGTAGAGTTAGATTAATGTACAGTTTGTATATATACATACTTCAAATCTGTTGTGACGACTGCCTGGCAGTTGATCGCGTGAAATCCTTTACGACAAACGTAAACCTCCTCATCTGCAGTTGGAGCAGTGATTGAGATCAAGGTCCCATCCACTGCTCCAACAAGATTTGGAAGATGACATTTGTCGTAAAAGGCCCTCTTCAGCCGCCTAATCTCAGCTCTGTCGACTGGGAAACTGATGCAATGGAAAGAATACAGTTTTTTTTAATTAATATACCTCATAATGCAAGTAAAATGAAACAGACAGTGTACAATTTATTCACTTTCTATTGATCAATACACTTTACTGTCAAATCAACATCCTTTCTTATCTTCATGACAAAATCATTTATGTTTCATCAACTTATTTCTTACATCAGAAACTTAAAAGCATTTTTTTAATAACATTTGGTGAATAACCATAGTATGGGTTATCAATATACATAAATATATATAAAATAAAGTTAAAATTCAGATATGTTTTGCAAACTTAAAAATAAACATTTCTAAACAGACACATAAATTTACGGTACATTGTAAGACAAATAAAATACCTTATGTTGTCAATGTTGTTGTTGACCGCAGCAACAAAGTTGTGTACGATACGGGAGACACTTGACCGGCTAATACCATGAGTGTCTCCTACCTCGTTGTAGAAGGCTCCCTTGGCCAGGTAGCGCAGACTAACAAGAATCTGTCAAAATATTAAATAAAAACATCTTTATAACATGAATATAATTGCACAAAATCATTTGAGCAGGTAGTGTCAATGTATCGGTCAAACTCAGTTTGTGTCAAAGGGGAACTTAGGGTCAGCAATGTGTGACTAGTGTTATGTTATGACAGACAGACAGAACTTTTATTGACGTAAACTACATAGTTTTTTTTGTCATGTTATGTGAAATAACAGAATTCTGTGTTCGGTTTAGATTAAAGATTAATATTCACATTTTTAGCATCATCTAGTTCTGACTTTCATAACTCTTACTTGTTTTCAGAACACCTCGGTACTCACTGTACGTTAGAGTTATGACCTCAGCCTATGTATAAGGTCAACCAAGATTTTAATCATAATGGCGGACGGTGAAAAAGGAAAGAATAGCATGCGGAAACTTCATTTGAGTAAATAGTCTGAATAAACTTTGTTTGATAAAACATCTTGGTCCTTTAACAACGTACATTTGTTTTAAACAATCCAACAATTGCTTACATTTAACAATGGGTTGAAAATGTAAGAGAAGGATCGTTTCTAAAACTAGAAACGCTAATGGTTAAGCGACAAAGGAAGATAATCTGATACCAAATGCAGTGAAATGTAATGAAAACGTAATGTGGGTATCAGTTTTGAGACTAAGCATCATCATACATCTTTTGACAATCCGTTGCAGGTGGAACTTCTGTCAGAAGTTTTGAGAATTTTAAAAACAAAATATGTACAGCTATGACTTATTGAAACTTAAAACAGAATACAGGGAAAATTTATGTCACAGATTACACACACAAAAAAGATAAACCATGTACTATACTCAGTAGACATCAATTGACAACAACACAACACTGTCAACAGTAAACTGACAGAATCCTCAATTCATCAAATTTGGGTTTATTCTCCAGGTATCGAGATGAGATGCAACTCCAGCGTCGTTAGAAAAACAAATCCATCCACTTCTCGACACTTTACACTTTGCATTCACAGAAAACAGTCCTATTCTTTCGAAATCCATTTCACAATTTCAGCATTTTCTGATTCTATTCTGTAAATAATGTAAACGGAAGTGAAAATTAAACCTACACTTTGTAATTCCCGAATGAAGTCGTACATCTTGAATCTAGGTAAATTTGAGCATCGTACACATACAGTACGTACAGTTTTATATTCTCTTGTCTAAAATGAAAATTTGAGATTGGAAGCTCACCTTCGTCTCGGGGGTAATTGTCTGCCCTCCCCTCGCCTCCCTTGCCAGATCCTGGCCCAACACCTCAACTAGATGTTGGGCAACCTCTCTCGAACACCTATATCGACTTATAAAGCCTATTTCTAGACGGGACCGAAACTCCCGGCGATTTCTTCTGTTTCGTCTGTTTAGAAAAAACAATTCATCCATTTTGGCGTTCTAAGACTTGCGACTGCGCATTTGTAGTCGCAAGTTTTTCATGTTGATCGCAAGTATAGCAGGTGCTCTTGCGATTTGCGATTTTTGATGAAACGCTTAAACGGCCTCCAAACAGCGATTAGCGATTTTCGCAACTCGAAAATAGCGATAGCATTTTGATGAAACGGCATTTGCAGAAGCACTTGCGATTAGCGATTTAAAAGTTGCGAAACTAGCGATGCGATCGTTGATGAAACGGCCCCCAGATCTGCAACTGTTAATCATTATCATTTATAACAGTACATGGTCAATCTAAGTCCAATATATTAGGATTATATTGTCAGGTGACACTCTGACCTAGAAAACACAAAAGAAAGACCCCTTCACAAGCCTTCACAAGATCAAAGCAAATCTGACGCAGTTTTAAATTTTGCGGAACGGTGCATTGTTAAAGTTTAAAAACACGTTGTCTAAGCACATACCCTGCTTTTGATTGTTTTTTTACAAATTCGTGCCCTTTATACATAATGTTATATTTATCTATTTAAATTACATTTCCGCGTTGATGATACTGCATTCGTCAGTGATAGGTTGACAGAACGTATTACATTAGCATTATCGGTCTGCTCTGGCACCCAACGATCTTTATAATAAGGTATCGTGTTCTATCATGAATCTATATGATTACGAGTTCGCTGCTTCTCCGTCTGAGATAAAGCGGTGTTGTTAAGATCATACGCGTATTCTATATTTTGCAAATAACGCACACATATCTTCCCATACATATATGAGTATATGTATATAAACATATTTTTTAAAACATACACTTCACGTACGTCATACGCAGTATACATGTACATATTAGTAAATATGTACATTCTTATACATGTATGTTGTGCAAGCTACACACGCATTTGTCCATTATGATATATAAGTGACGTAAACATAAATATATCATTGATTAATTGTTATATGTACATAATGGCTAAATAGTTTTTCAATGTTTTGTCCAGAATCCAAAAGACTACACGGTCATAACTCACAGCAACATAAATAAACCCTAGCAATAACTTACAGTACCTGCATACTGTAAAACAAAAATATGCCACGGCATGCCGCTCCTGTTTAGCGCAGTTGGTAGAGCATCGGACTCGTGATCCGAGAGTCGTGGGTTCGAGTCCCACCTAGGGCGACGAACTGTGTCTATGACAACAATTGTCCATCACAGCTGGAAAATGTGAGGAAGCAGTTAGTCGCTTGCGAAATAAACAGGCTAGTACTGGTGAATTCATGTACTTAGTTCCCAGACCTTACTCAGTGTTGAAACTACGGCGTTAAATTAAAAACTAAAACAATGGCAAGGTGTCTTCACTTTCAGAAAGAAGAATATAAAAATACAATTTCCATGATCATAACCTAATCATTATTTATTGGCGGTTGTCATGGTTGGACAAAAATGAAAAGGCCTATATCTTCAAAGTCACAATGATGTAATTTTTGTTAAATAAATATGTTGTATAATCATTAAACGAAACCAAACACATTTAACATGCCACATAATGCATGTTTTCGGCTGTGCCATTGCGTACGATTGATAGTAAAGTGGAACGCCGCAGCAGCGTTCTAAAAACATAATTTTTGAGGAAACGAATATTTCCACGCTTCTACAGGCAATTGTTTTACCTAGACAGTTTAAAGTGTAAACCAGTAGAGCAAGTGGTGGTTTATTGTCCGATCAGTTGATATTTATCTGTCGTTGGGTTGTCCCCACATTTTGTTTTAAATTTCAAAAGCCTTTAAAAACTTTACTACACCCTTGCCAGTGGAGTATACAAAAAGGTATATAGAAGTCATTAGATGGTAATTAAAAGGAAAGTGTGCAATTTATGAACGATAATGTGTATGCCTTAGCTCCTATGTTATTACAATTTAGAGAGAATGTTTTCGCAAGAGTGTTTTATGTTTGAATTTGTCTACATACGCCTAATAAGTAATAAAAGGCGTTACCATTTAAGCATAACTTACACCAAGTTTGTAACTTTTATATAGTTACTAGTAGTAAATTGTCTAATAATTTAATATAGAACATGATAATACTCTTTATTTGCATGTGTATGCAGATGTTGCCTTCCCGTCAGCAACACACGTTTAGTCAGGAATAATTTACCTTTGTATATACGAACATAATTTTAAAAGCAACGTTGACACTGACGTGAGTTCTTAAACAAGTGTGAATGTTGATTCTCTTGGTAAAACAATGCTATTATTTTATCAGATTTAAAACAATTGACTTTTTCCGATTGACAGTTCTGATCTTTTATAACAGTGCATTTAATCTAATGGATCAGGGCTATAACGTTCAGGTGACAATCTGACCTACTGAATACACAATGAAGCTTACTTCCTGTTGAGATAACCGTATGAAAAAGAAAAAAACCCTACATAATGGTGAGATGATCGATATTTTGCGAAATAGTACACTGAATAGACAATACAACGAGGTGCACATATTTTAGAGTGTCATATTGCATGGCGAGCAACGCATAATAGAAATACTGATAACAATATATCAGCATTATGCAATGTTTTTTTCGTAATTTTATGTTTTCAGTTACATCTGCATCAATATCTTAATTATCATGAAATAATTATACCATAAACACATATGATATAAGCATAGTCCATTTATACAGTTATATATGAATAACGTTCCTTGTTGATATGTTTCTGTAACACCCTCTACCAAAGGTCGGATACGCTGTCATGCAGGTATAAATATATGCTGTCGGTCTGAATGTGCCTGTGTTAGTTTTTATAACTTATAACTTTTTGCGTTATACTTAGCGATGCATTTTGTTAGCCAATGTTCACTATATACACAGTTATGTCATTGTGTTTATCAAAGAGCAATATGATACCCTGGTAGTTGGATAAACAGTCTGACAATTTAGTTTACAAAACATACGTTTTAATGCGATGTTTATTAAAACCAGTCACTGCCTTAGTTAGATGCTGATTCACTCTAACATTATCAACTATTTTATTTACAATCTATGTTACTAAACATTTCGTGGAATTGTGCGCTATAAGTTTATCTATTTCAATTGCGGACAACTGTTTTTAAAAGTAAGTTAAATGCCATCGTTATAAAATATGCAATATTCTTCGACATTTACATTTATATTGTATCACATTGTTTGAAAAATGTCATGTATACTAAGCAATAATCACAAATTACATCTAACTGTGTTCAGAAACAACAGTTTGTCAGTCGGATGATGAAGACTTCTGTATTCCTACACAGGCAAATATTTTCCTAACGAAACCGCCAAGAATAGTTGATAACGTTATCATGAGATTTGTTAGGCCGACTGGAAACATTATATCCATCATTAAAGGTTCATCACAACGTTTCGGTGACACCAACACTATTATTTGATTACTTAAGCTTTACTTTCCCTTTAAATATTTCCTTGAAAATGATGAGATTTCTAATGCATATTTACGTTCCAATGACAAATACATATTTTAATATTATTAAACCAATATTTCGGAGAGAAAAAGGGTACTCTGCAAGCATAGCATGTATGCATAACATTGCATTTTTGGTTCTATGATAAAATTGTTCATGTATCCACCATCCCCTTCTAACGCGGACTTAAATGGGAAATTTAAAAAAGAAACATAAACAATAGGTTGTTATGCAAGTCTGTTACGTCAAGTTGTTCTGCATGTTTAAGTGTTTGTTTATGTACGGGCCGTTTTGTAATGGTGCCCTTAAACTTGACTTGTCTTCATTGATTACAACATACTTCTCTGAACATCTCTTCAATTTATATTAAATCACAAACGTTTTATCATTAGGTGATAACCTCAAAAATATTAAAAAATACAATAGTGTAGTATCTGGCGACATCTAACAACATCTTCATAAGCACTTGACATTAGTTGCGCTAACAAAAAGAAAAAACCTGAGAGAAAACTAATTTATTACATGATATCTACATAATATATTCACTGTAAAGACAAAATAACAAAATTACGCACACTAAAAGGCGGATGATGATATTGATGTAATGTTGCCAACACAGAACTGATCAGTATGCATTGTTCCATTTAAAGTGTTATACTGCGACCGTAAATATTTTAATACGTTTAATGAACAATATTCAATAACTTTTAATTATAACTTAAAAAAATCAGTGTTTGAATTAAATGGATATAGTAAATTAGTTTGGGCACCGTGACAAAATGGCCCGCGCCAAAACAAATTAAACAATCGGCACAACATAAAAACAGACACAAATCAAATTCACTATACGGCGAAAATCACTAGTATTTTGATGTTTATTGAAATTAATGATATGTCAAAAAGGTTGAATTGCCGCCTTGGTACGGCAAATAATGACCAGTAGGGGATTACGTATGACAGTTGTATGTTGCAACAAACTTGTTCAAACAAAACAATGCTCATTCACCTTTCCTTAAATACGATCATCGTTAAGTGAAATTGGCAAAGCCATTTGTTCAGTGTAAAAAGTGCTAAAATTAACTTGAATGTTGTATAATAATACATTAAACATAAAACGCTCATGACTCATAAATAACTGCATGGTTATACAATTCCTTATTATGTAATATTGGTATTTCTATAAATGTGACTGAGTATAATTTTTTTATAATTGTCCTTGTCTATGCTTCACGGTAACATATTAATATTCCTTTTGAAGCTTGTGTATTTGAACGCTTGGTATTGATTTATACTTTCAATATTTGTTTTAGCTGAAACGTGAAGAACATTATAAACATGTTGTATATATCATTGTGTGTATTGTGATTTGGTACATCGTTGGTGCGTGTGACTGGTTGCTTAAATAATTGTTTTGCATTATGTTTTATATTTCATTATTCATCATTTAGCCAGCTGCCATATGAATACAACTAACGACTTTGTTTAGATGTCCCAGCAAGCAGGGTCATTTATTTTGTTATGTTTGTTATAACAAATTATCACATACTTTTTCCACAAAACAAATAGCCATATTTGATGAACGGCTCTCAATATATAGTCATTATACACAGAAAAACATATTTTATAAATATACTCAATGTCCGGATCCAGTACATTGTATGCATGGCTAGTAAACACTCGACATAAACGGTTTGAATAAAATGATGAGTCTGACATACTTTAGGTTATAGTTGACTATAATAATCATGTCTTTAATATTCAAACTATTATACTGATTTAAGCATATACTTTTCAAAGTTAGGTTGCTAAACTGGCTTTGTATATTCGATCACATGGTCTAGGTCGTTAAGATATGTGTCAATGTCTGACAGGTATGGTCCAGTTATTAAAATAACGTCTTTAGGAAACCTGACGTCAACGAGAAGCACCAACATGTTTAGTATCAAACGTCATTGTCCCTCTCCGTACAGACCGAGTAAAAGGTCTTACTTGGATATTACATCCTCTTATTGGCGATATACACTATAAATAATACATATGAACATGGAAAAAGAAGTATAATCAAAATGGCATGCACGGTAAACAAGAGTAGTAATACAAATGATGACAACAACGGAACACAATAACATTTACAACGGAAATAACAACACGATGAGCACATACTATACAAAAAAGGAAAACGATAGAAATAAAAAGAGCGCTCAAGTCGTTAAGTCGTTACTTAAAATCATTATAAACAAACCTCTAAATCCATTTGTCATTAGACAAGGAATAATGTTTTCTTCGTTTCGAAGGTTAACTTAAGTCAATAGTTTAATCCTTAAAAATACTTAGATAAACAGAGTCAAACACTGAAGGCCAGCCATTGTGAATATTTTATTTCAGAGAAATGAAACAAATATACATATACCGTGTAATTTTAAATTATTGTAAGTACGTGTTATTTCACGTTATGCCCAGGTTTTTGCAAAACTCTAACACCAACATATCCTTTTCACTTTAATTACCTTTTTGCAAACCAGTAATTTTTTTTTTAAATGTAGTTTTGGTAAGGATACACTATTTACATCACTTCTGAGTAAAAGAGAAGTAATATCAGCGTATCTTGCGAGTGAAAAGGAGAGGTTTATACGCGTTCTGAATACACTGCCGACCTTTTACGATCGCAAGTCATTATACTCGCGTATTTGTATACATGAAACTGCAGCAGCCAAATTAAAGCCGTTCTGATACACAACAGATTGGACATAACGTGCATATTCTTCTGCAAGTAGTTGTTACGACACAAAAGTAATCAATCACAAGTGTGGCGTTTGAATACTGTAATCTATCACGATCAACATCACGATCAACATGTTTCAGCAACAGTACATTATTCACATCACTTAAGGTAAAGAGTCATACTTATTTGCAAAATCAAACATGTCATAGGTTATGGGATAAGACATCCAGTAATACGATAATGTGCTTTCCAACCCTTACAATAAACCGTTATTTCCCTCAAAATAACATTTTTATTAACTAAAAGTAAGATGCCATCCTTAGATCATGGTGATGCCTCTGGTAAGTATAATTGGTCTCAGACAAGCCTGAGTGAATGAATACTCAATCTAGACAATACTGCCTATAATGTCATCGATCCCGCAACAAGGGGTTCCGTTATTGAATACAGGACGTTATTTCATGATTGTGATGTTTAGATGGGTTTTTTATACCCAACCATTTTGTTTTACAATTGTCACAATGGGACAGTTTTTATATTCACATAATGTAATTTTACTTCATGCTTTATGACGCGTATATTTCTGTGTTACTGTTTTTATAGATGTAATATAAATTGAAGAGATGTTTAAAGAAAGAATGGTGTAAACAATGTAGATATGTCAAGTTTAAGGGCACCATAGCAAAATGGCCCGTAAAACAAACACAGAACAACACAAAAACACGCAGAACACCAAAACACAACAGACATTCACAATAAACTATCAATTTGGATTTTTTTCGTTATTTTCTAAAACAAAATTAATTTCATTTCATTAAGTGTGCCGTTATTTACTCGTTTCGTATTAACTTTTATTGTGTCGAAGTACGATTCATCGGAATAAGGGACAGTCAATGGTAATTATATTAGTTCTTAAAGCTGCTGCTACACATTTGTGTTCTAATTTGTCAATGAAGATACTACAGGCGAATAATTCATTTCACAACGACATGTGACTTTTCCCTTTTATCTATTCATTTATACGCCTTTGTAAGTACACTTGTGTACATTTGCCATGTTTAGGTGAATACCATTTAATGCTTGTGATTAACAATCACTTAACAAACAAAAGATAAAATTTGATTGGCCTTAAGTTGGAATAAAAGTTTATTTCAGGGTACAATAAATCGATTTATCTTCTATTTGTCCAAAATGTATTGCCTTATGACTATAATAATTATAGGAATCACATCATGTTCAAGTACCATAGTAACGCATCTTCTCCGATTGTTAAAATGTCACTTTTTTTTAAAATACAATAATGCGATTTTTTTCAGACTGAAACTGGCGAAACATTTAAAGCACGTGTTTCTGACGTTTATTGGCAAATATTATAAAATCTTAACCTGCGGTGTTTGAAATAAATATGAACTTTGACAGAGAAATACCCCCTCCGCCAATGGCAGAACCCTCAGCATTTCATGGCATATTGACACTTGACAAATAATCACATAATTATGCTGTCTTTTTGTTATGATAAAACGCAAACAAAAACTACAACAATAAAACAAATGTTCCAATAAATATAAGGTAAGTATTTTGGATTATTCCAAATTTTGTTCTTTTGTTTTAGAGTTCCTAAAATGAATTATTCAAGAATTGTTGTGTTACCGCCTTGGTAAGGTCAAATGATTTATATCTATATATAACACATTATTCGTGACGTTAAATATACAAATCTCATTCATATATAATTACCTATTATTAGTTTTACATAAATGTCCTCATTGAAGGTGTCATAAAATACCAAACTACTAAGAAGATTTAATCACCCTTAATTGTACCATCAAAGTCCATTATTACTCCATACATTTCATGCAGACTGTTATTTAACAACTAGTTTAAAACATGTCTTCAATTGATATTATCGTTAAGTACCTGACAATTTAGCTAAACGTCTATCTGTGTACCAAGTAATTGGCAACTTTCTTACGGTAATTACAATACACATTTGTACACGTATGTGTTAAACTGCATACGGAATTATAATTTGCTTGTCCTCTGGGGACATGGGTTGTGTGTTAATTAGTTAAAAAACAAGTTTCGCTCACGGAGGTGCTTGTGTCATTACCATTGTTTAACCGCTTTGATTAAATGCCCCATGTTGAGTTTTTTAATAAGGTATATAAAACCATCTGCATGTACTCTATTTAAATAGTTCAACTGATGTCTCTGGAATAAAAACGGCCCCACCCTAGGGCAAATTATTATGTAAATTAAATTTATAATGTTCTTATTTAAACACAATAATTCCAAATTCTAAGGAAATATATTGGCAGTAAAAAAGAAACATAATTATCAGATTTTGTTCTAAGAAAAGTAGGGACTCGATCTGTCCTACGGTAAACAAGATATTGGATCCGAGGTTTCATCTTTTAATTAGACCCCACCTGTCGCGAAATACGCGAATTAGTATTATTTGTATTTGACTCCGCTATAATTTGACTTTATTTAATCGGCGGAGCTTGACATAACGCGGAGCCGACATGCCGTTGCTCCGTTAACCTGGCGGATCCTGCTCGTATGAATGATGCAACATTGTGATTTTCATTTATTTCATTTATTTCTAGATCCTCGTGTTTTAACATGTTAAACATGTCTGGCGGAGCTAATTGCTATATATACTCCCCAAAAACGTGCTATTGTTACAGTTGATAAAACTATCTAGTGTTCATAAAGTTATTGAGTTCGTGAATATGATGTTTATTTGAATATTGTGATAATTAAAATTTGTTACAGTTGGATGTGTTTTCTTTCCGTTAAGTGAACTCTCAAACAAATGAAACAAATAACAAATATATAATGTGGTTTCGATTATCTATTAATTCAGTCGCAGACAAGAAATAAAATCGCCGCCACACTACCCCCTAATTACCTTGACAAGGGATAATGCATACGCTGTTTTACAAAAAGTTATGACTAAAATTAAGTGGTTTTCTGATATCGGCATAGAAACGGCAAAGTAGGTTTGGGTGAAAATATATTTTTATTTTTCCTAGTTTCAGAATAAAATAACATTATTTTCTTTGTTTAAAATGACAGCATCACAGTGTGCATAGTAATGTGTGATACAATGTATCGTATAAACCGTTATAATAATCACCAAATATGTTTAAACCTAGATGCATACAAATAATAACTAGCGATAGTTCTGCTAATGGTTATACAGTAATAAGAATAAGCACTCTTAATTTAGTTAACACATACAAAATTTAAATAGTGTTGAAAAAAACACAATTTAGTCCGAATTTAATTTAATGAAGCATACTAAACTAAACTGATAAAAGGAAAGCCCTCAGGAAGCATAGCCTGCACGAGAAAACAGCAGCCTCGGTTTTTAAGCTGTTCATCAGTATTAATGAATGATGCAACACCACTGACGCCCCCTAGCGCATGAGCAGTACTCCATTTTCAAATGTAAACAACATACATGTACACTCCATGATCCCTGAGGACAAAAAGCAGACATTGTTTGTATCATGATATTATCATCTTCATCAGTGACAACAACAGTTCACGAAACTACCTGGAGCGTCGAAACAACAAGTTCACTAAATTAGATGTTGTTTTGCCACTAAGAAGTAATTACGTTGTCAATCCGTAGTTTTTTGTGGCAATTCTGAATAGATCTTCATGTTAAAATATAGATCTACTAAAATACACAAAAGAGACCAGATTACTTTGAATGTCTACATTTAAAAGGGAAAAACGTAGATCTTCAATTCTGAGCGTAAGACATGATCACTGTCTATACTGTTAGATCAATCAATATAAATATAAAACATTGGCAAACTCTAATAAAGATTTATAGCAAGAAGGCCATATCAAATTTAAAAAAAAATCCGAAATATAAAACAAAATAAAACTGTTGCTACTTTAGATCTATAATGAAATCTACTCAGTACATTCGTGAATAGATCTATCAAGATCCCAAAAATAATTTAAGTTTTTTCTTACCTGTTTAGCTGTTAATTCGTCGAATTGTACATTTAGATCTAGATCTACTCGGAAATTGTTTTAATTGAATTTCACATAATCGAAAAGTATAACTTACCGATGTAAATTCAGCCGCGAAATCAATATAAAACACAAGTAAACATTTTCTTTAACAGCGCCTGTATACATCTTCATGGTTACGCAGGTGTCTATTTACTAATGGTGGTATATAACCTAACAAGGTGATTGATTTCTTTTTCATATAAA
>Ga0224511_10000941_pt1 | contig 16120 bp, 8 predicted proteins | sample SF_May12_sed_USG_2_FD_169988 | JGI IMG/M metagenome (GOLD analysis project Ga0224511, IMG submission 169988) | Sediment microbial communities from San Francisco Bay, California, United States - SF_May12_sed_USGS_8_1 | ecosystem: Environmental > Aquatic > Marine > Sediment | place: USA...
ATGTTCATAAAAAGTTAAAAATTTTATGGCAATTTAATTTCTTTACATGGGACATAAACGCGTTTCATCCCATGTAACATGTTTTTAAATCTAATTCGTATAGTTTGTCTTTTTTTCAAATCTTAGATTGACTTTTTGTACTGTACACCTATTTCTATGACAACTATATTTTAACATTAATCATTTATGAACACCTATATTTTGTGTGGTTAATTTAAATAACGTGTGTTTTGCTTTTTAGACGTATATTTCAATTCAGACGACGGCTGGGTTGGTTTTGACGACAGATTTCTTGAGAATGACATAAATGTGGAAACGGAAAAAGTGGAAAATGTGGAACCAAGAAGAGAAGTGAGGCTTGTTACCATTAATCGAGGTAAAACAGCAAAGGTTCCAACTGTGTATAAGACAACACCAAGGAAAGTTCAGAGACAGAGACATTCCTCACGGCCAAAACATTTGAGCAACTCTAACGCAAGAAGTCTGATTATAGGACTGAATCAAATGAACATGAAACAGGTTAAGCAGTTAGCCGATTCTGAAATAGAAAACTACGAACACAAATGAGAAACATTAGAATGTTTAACCGGTACATTGCAATACTTTTGAATGAATAAAAACAGTGTGTTATGTAAGACAACTGCAGTTTATAAATACCTTTATTATTATTATTATTATTATTGGTTGAATGTCTGTTAGCGTTTAAACAGCAAAACAGAAAACATGACTGTGGGTACAAGTTACATTTTGTCCATGATTCCTAGCTTTAAAACGACTTTGTGGATTTTTTTCATTTTTCCATTATGTTCTTTAAAGATTTAAAATACAGCGTAAAATGTAATAGTTTTCCTGCAAACTTTGAAAGACCACATGGAAATAGTAAACATACCTTGAAATGCAGTGGATATGCATAATTCAATAAAATTATCTTTCTTAATTGTTAATGCTCTTTTAGGCCAAATTGTTCTTCGTCATTTTGTTTATTTGCAATTATTGTGCTCATTGATCATTTATAATTATATCAGAAACAATTTATGTTCACTCAAAATGTGTTTAATTTTATTGGTTTTTTATTATATATAAAAATTATATATTTCGTTTACTTTTAGGGGAATTGGTGGTGAATGTCTATTTAATTTATTAATAAAACAAAAAAGCGAGTTTATATTCATTTTTAGTATACGTCAACTTAGGGTATTTTGATACTAACTCGTCTTTACCCTAAATGGCGTTCGGTTAGGCTTGATTCAAAATGCATAATTTACCGTATTTTACCGAAGGTTTGGGTTACTTAGGGCTGTAGCAATGAAATGGATTTACAGATTTGCCCGGGTAGTGGATTAGTGGTTGGTCATCTGCGTGAAAAAACGAGGTCCAGGTGGGCGGAGCATGCCGATGCCCGACATGGATTTACCAGGTAGTTGGGACGGCGTGGACGCGGTGGCTGGTGGGAGCGGCAGAGGCGCCATGGCAAAGGCGTGCAGAGACCGGTCTGGTGGACGAACCGATGCCAGGGCTGGCGTCGAGAAGTCCCGGCCCTCTTGGCCGCAACCAATTTGCTCAGGGTGTTGTACATGTTGAACGTTATAAAACAAAAGCAGAAACATAAATTGGTGATGATAAAGTCAAAAGACCCAGCTTTACGAAGTACCGATAACCACGACCACGTGGTAACCACATGGCAAACACAACGGAAAACGGTGAAACCTGAATTAAATTTGAAATATTGCCCGCGTAATATACTTAATTAGTTTATATGAATACGACTTAAAACGAGTAATAAATAATATAGTATGATTATGTAAGTAATAAATAAAATAATAAGCGAAGTAAGACATTTTGAATTTATGCAACACAAAAACCGACCTTTCGCGTTGGAGGTTGATCCGGAAAGGCGGGTTGCGCCGATTTCCTAGACGAGCGCATGTATTTTTTACAACGGACCTATCACCTTGTTGATATGATTACGTATATCCAGTGAAGGTTAACTAAAGCTATTAGAGATCGTTGACAATAATTACAGTTATTCGGGAACGAATAACTTGAATTGTTTTTGTTGTACAGCTATGACTTACTTAAACTAGAACGAGTTAAAATAATACAGGGGTACCTTATTCAAAATTTTACATCTTTTTTATTTGTGTAGTATTTTTAATGCACGTTTTGAAAACAAAACCCACTGTGTCCACTGTGAGAACTGTACATGTATTCCATTGAGTGTTGATTACTGCTGTCAAACTGCTATGAATAGATTTCCTAAATGACACCACTGTTCAAAACCGATCATCTTATTGCACATGTTGTGGTGTACGTTAGCAAGCGCATATAATATATTTAAACAACAGTTATATCTGTATCTATTACACGTTGAGCAAAAAACATTGTTGTATGTGAAAGCATACGTATTAAGTAGAATCTCTTTCTCTTGCGCAGGACGCCTCTCAGCGCCTCAGACTTTAGAAGGGTATGTATAGCAGTTCCAGATGCAGACTTTACCCCATATGTTTTTCCCTTGTGACACGCCTTATAGCCCACGCAAATTGTCAAAATATGTGTTTCAATAAAACAAATGATGCAGAAAATGTAAATATATGGATTGATTACTTTTATCGTGCGCAGTAGTATAAACAGCAAGACGTTGGTTTAAAATTTAAAGATTCAACATTCAAACCTCCGTCTGGACGTTCATACTCAATATATGCACGAAAATAGGAATCAATCCTTGCATTTACGTTTTCTCCATAATTTATTTTATTAAACAAATATTTAAAGCTCGCGTCATAAAAAGATCACCTCGCGAGCATAATACAGCGGAAAGCCCTCGTTTGTTCTGACGCGCGTTATACGATAAAAAGCATACCTAACGACGGATACCGCTCGCCGAAACATCATCATCAATTCTACAATCTTAGTATCACATTTACACAGCCTTAGTAGTATCAAATCAACACATCAGTATCGTCTACAATTAAATCAGCATTACCCCCACATCACCTCACAAACCGTCAGAATCATTTTCCAAACACATCAGTATGATCTTGAATAGCGTGCAATAACTTACTAGGTTTCCGTATAGTTCATATCAATGCAGTATTGTCTATCATGTAGATAACTATAAAGGGAAATTTCACATCGGCCCCTTTATCTTCCCAGACACTCGAGTGCATGCACACTTTGCAGTGCGTAGCACGCTCGTTTTGCGGGGGATGATATAGAGTGCTGATACAGTGTTTGATATCAAGCGGGTAAAATGATTAGATCACTGCGAAAACAATGCTTATTTTCAGGAAGACCGCGACATTATATATTAATACGTAATGCCCAATCTTAAAACAAACCGACCCACAAGAATCATCATTAAAACATATCGTATGGAAATAAAATGACAGCAAACATCATCAACTTTTACAGTTGCCAATTGATTTCATACTGCATCAAACAGTTGGTGAGAGTTTTCAGACAAATGACATAATTGCCGCGTAATTTGCTCTTTATGAAATACTTGAGCTTTTTGCGGCTCTATCGCCGTATTTTGCTCGCCGATGAGCGTAATGGGTGTGACACCGCGTAACTTTTAGGTAGAAAAGTATAAAAATATTTTCGAAGGCTCATGGCGCTGTTCAGACATCGAACGATGCGCGATCGAGTACTGTTGAAATCAAACGATTTAATGTTAAACAAATCGTCCGGTGCGCGACCGATGTGTGGAAACGCCTACCGGACGTTGTGAAAAAAATAATCACGTAACCGATTAGTGAATTATGTACAAAATGAAACACAATATGTATTTAGTGCGCAGTACGCAGTAGAGTGAACCATAGTGATTAGAAACTCATAACACAAAGTACTACATTAATATATCTTTTCGCTGAACAAACGTTTATTTATTGAACAGCATCAAAAAATGCTAAATTATGCATATTCGAGTGGACATAAAATGTAGCTGATTACATAGAAAGATGTTATCAAAATGCCTTGATTATATGTATAATTATTTAATGATGATGACATTTACAACAGTTCCATAAACCCAAATTAAACGCTGTCGGTTAAGCGGCTGCATGCCATATTTCAAAACATCTGTACGAAATGGAGAACACAAAAATGATAATTGGCCTAATTGCCTGAGAGCGAGATTTATCGCATTAAAATCGCCAGGCAATAAAATGCCACCGTCTGATGTGTCTGGTTTGAAGCATGTTCAAATGTGCTTGTAGACACGTAGGCTTTTACTTGGCGAGGAATCACTTAATACAAGCGTACAGGATGTAAACAATGTATTGATAGATCTATTATTTTACATGTGTTTAGGGAAAAAGTTAACAATTACCATGGTTCCTTTTTGTGTTGAATTCTTGTACTTAACAGTGGAAACGGAGACCTGAAAAGTTACTTTAAGACATGAAATTCGATCCTGGAATTGTTTTGTATATCTCTTCATTAGTCTTTCAACTTCGGGTATGTACACATCATAGTTATCAGAGTTATTCTATAGTATCAGTAAAGGAACATATGTCATTGGGTATGCTTCCTTCTTTTGAACACAAATCATTTGTTAAGTCTTTGGACAAGTAAAAATTAATCACATTAAATGTACCCTACTAAATGTTATTAAACTATAGGATCTACTGGCCTATTCATAAGAGCACCCATACTAAAATATACATGAAACAATAAAAATGCTTCACTTGCTCTTTTAAAATGAAAATAGGATAAGGCATTTTTTCTATCACTGGGTACAAACAAAGCGTCACATGTTGTGGTTCTCTACGAAGTCATGTAGTTGTTACTCAGCGAAAACTGTGTACCCAGTGGCTATGACGTTCGATTGTAAAAAGGCACTTGTAGATTGAACGTAAAACTAGACACACGTATTATGTTTTGCTCTGTACACAAGTGCTGTACATTAGTATACAACGTTAAACTATTCGTCACCAATAAACAACAGACATTGATAAAGAAAATTACCACAGCAATGTAACATTTGCTTAAGTCGGAATCTATTTTTAGATGCACTTTCTATAAAGCCAAAATTTAATACTGATTCAGTTTTAAAGTAATCCTCTGAATACTGATTTGTCGGCATTTGATATTCGCATGCATAGTCTTTCTTGTACTTTCATTTCAACTACAAGCTTATTGTTTTTTCTGAGTAATGAGTTGTTTGACACTGACAAACATTGACATTTATAACATCACATGTTTAATTCTAATCCAACGAATTAAAATTATAAGTGTCAGGTGACAAACCTTTCTAGCAATTACAACAGAAAGCGTTTTTTTCTATTTGTAATTAATCGTTTTTCACACGAACGAAAGAAACTTACAGGAAAAGGGAGGAGACTGAAGATTTGCGGAACAATGCATTGAACGAGTGAAGTAAATTGATCAATTGCATGTTACTAGAAATATTGCATTAATACCATTAACAGTTGTTCGGGGTTTTTATCATTCCAGTTATGAACGTAACATTGTTGAAAACAGCCTGTTGGCAAAAATAATTAGGAACTACTTTTTTATTATTTACTCCCCATAACGAAAAACAAACAGTTTTTAAAGATGCTCGGTCTGTATCTTGATACCCTCACAATCGGTCACAAATTTTAAACTAGTCTCCAACTCACTTTTTATAAAGTGCGTTGTATTAGATTAACAACGGAACATTTAGAATCTCCGTTATTAACTCACATACATGTAGTTCGAGATTAGTTTAATCACAAATCATGGAATGTAACCAGATTTGTTGATAACCATTAACCCATGGCAATATGATTTTAAACCAACATTTGTAATTGCAAGGCATCGCGCAGCCTCAAAATGTGTTCAATGTTTCGGAGTTTTGTTGTTTTGTTTCCTGATTTGCGTTAAATAACCATCGTTCATTTTTTTAAATAAATTCAGGTATTTGATAAAACAATCTGATATGCCCCTGTAAGCCATTTAGTATAATCTGTTATTCTTGGAAAACTAATCAGTTGAGAAACACAGAAAATGTCTGCGTCTGATAATGTATATGTTGTTACAAGTTTGACCTTGGCATGTTTAGTTCTTGTTAAGTACATCTTACATGTTTGAAAAAACACACCACATGTTTATGGATTAGCATTGGCTTTAATATCTGTATCTTAACCTATCTTTAATTTACGAGGAAATCTCTGAATTTTCTGCTCTATTTAGTTGGTGGATTTCGAAGAAATGTTTAGCAAATCGAAACAAATTACAGCATGCCCTTCAGTGCATTTTGATAACGAGATACACCTAAACACATGTTTAACACCGCACACACTTGTGATTGGACTAGGCAGTCTGGACAATCTAAACAATAATCAAAGACAACACCGGCAGAAAACCGAAGCCAGCCGTCAATAAAAAAAGAACTGTATGAGTGTTTTTGACTGTCTGTTGCCTCTTAGTGTTCTGCGTGTTTTTGTGCATTTTTGAACAGGACATTTTCTCATGTTGCTCTTTAACTTAACATGTCTACATTGTTTACGACATTCTTTCGTTGAACATCACTTCAACTTTTATTGATTAAGGGCGTCGGTACACTGCCGGGCAAGAGTATGCATCACTTGCTTCATGACCCCGAACTGGCAATAGCTGCACCATGACGAATATCAGAAGCACTACAATTTAAGCTTAAACAATAACTTGATCTACCGGTTAATTACAATTTTTACACCGGTTATAAACCTGAATGACTGAGTCCATTCAATCGCAGTCGTCGAAAACAAAACATGCACAACCGCTCAACGACGCAATAAGACGACCGCATTACGCAATGTCAAGGTTGCAACTTTGAAGCTTGAAACGGTTCAGCCTACTGAACCTTTCACATACTGGAAACTCTCGGGTCACTTAAAACGATTTGTAATATGTAATATACCTCTTTAATTGTCAGATTCGTCATTGCTGAAAAAATTTGCGAAGGTAACAAAATGTGACAAATGGTCATGAAAATATACAAAGAGCGGCACAAAAATCATTATACGAAATACATGTACAAGTATCAGTTAACAGTGCACAATTCTTTTGTTCTAAGTTTCTTGTTTTGCTAAGAAATGGGGATTCGAACAAAGGACTTCATCCTCAGGTTACCCTAAAATTAACGTTCTTGCTGCATTAGGTGTAGGAATAAGAAAATACGATGTATTGACGAAACACGTCAAGAAATCAATCAGAATTATATATTTAGATTTTCTTGACAATCGGAACATTCTGTTTAAGTTCGAATACCCTCCAAGTCAAGATTCGATTCCCCGTCGCAAGAAATCAATATTGCCTATCACACGCAAAGCGCTTCAATACAAATTAGTCTAGGACACAATTGTACAAAAATGATAGAGCAAAAGAAAAACCTTAATCTTAACATGGTCGCTTCTCATGCAAATTGACTAGTTTAAATGTCGATCAACCAGTGCGTATGACACGCCTGCACATATGCATATCAATCTCCTATAAAAAGCATTAGGTTTGAATATCAATAATGTTTAAAGTAAACAAAAACAGTTTTCCGCTATAGCAAACCTCAAAATTACATAACATTTATTGGAGAAGAGAAATAAAATGAAATGCATGAACCATCTTTACCCAAGCAACTTAAAATATGAACAGTATGAAAGGAAAATGAAAAGAAAGTTTATGTAAAACAAGAGGAAGATAATCGTAAGAACAAACTTATCCGATTTTTTTCCTATTTTTGGTCATGGTGACCTTGACTCCACCATCCCCAATATCGAACTTATCGTAGATCGGAAAAAAATGCAACAGTTTATCAATTTTTTTTTAAATATGTGAAGTATTTGATGACTTGTCCGTAAATCAAAATCCGTCTGACCGACGGACGGACCGACGACCCGGTGGACATAACGACAAGCAGGCTCACACCTTTTACCCGCAAACCTTCGTTTTGGGGATATTATGATTGGTCTTGATTTTGTGTATGTTTTTGTCATGATGACCTAAACTTTGAATCTGTCTCTTTAGTTAACAATATACATGCATTTGGAAATCGCTTTATTGTATAATATCGCCAAACCGTTTCTGAATGGACAGTTTCCCAACTGTCAATCATGATCATTTATAACATTACATGGTCCATTTTAATCCAATAGATTAGGGTTATATGGTCATGTGACAATCTGACCTAGTAAATACATCAGAAAGCGTACTTCCTGTTTGCGATAAACCGTATAACACGGACAATGGATTAGAGTCAAAGTGGGAGGAGATTAAAAAGTTGCGTAACTATGCATTAAACTGTCGTTCCTATTGCAGGGCAACCCTCTACCGTTAATGGCACTAGGCCAGTCAGGGGATAACCTGCGCACAACCCAGCCTCCAGCAAACGAGTATTTCTTTCTCAGCATCCCGCCATCCCCCGGTCCCATGATGTTTCGTCGCAGTGTGGGTGACAATGCACATGTAAGTGTTCCGAACAAAACATGTAGGAGTATACATTTATGTATTAATCTTAATCAGAAACGAGAACGTTCATTTGCTTTACAGCATTTGCCATATTATATATTTGAATTGAGTTTTTCTTAACAAATAATTTACCAGTGAGCGTGGTATATCGCGGTAAAAAAGCACAGTAAGCTTCCTTAATTAATTGAAAGTGAACGACTAGCTAAAAGAAAAAGTCATTTTGCTGTTCTGGTGGTCTTGCAAAAAAACAACTGCCATAAAAAGAGTGACAAAATACTGTTTTCTGTTAACTTACATGTAACGCTAGTTGATTTCATTGTGCGTTTTGCACTTACTTACTTAATTATTTAATTATATAACGAGAGAGAAAAAATCTTAATTTTATACAATTTTACATCTTTTTAAAATATCTGCCTGTGTACTTTAATGTTATAATCGCCATAAAAAACGCTGTTTTGAAAAAAGTTGTTTAACCTTTATTTAACTGCATATCATACTACTAGAATTTGTTCTTTGATACAACGCAAAGAGATTAATGCCAATATTATAATATCCCTCACGTACTTGTGTCGAATATAAGTAAAACTGATTGGAATACACGTGATTTTTTCTAACATAATTCATTTTAATTTGACATTAATGTTGTTAAAGGGACTAGAGAACAGAGTTTTGGGTTGGAAAGTACTTATCTAAAAATATATTTAAGACATGAGTCTCAGTGAAGAAATGTGATGCTGAATGTCTAACTCTTAAAATAGTATGATAACATAATTAAAAATAATTAAAAATATGTAAACTGCATGAAAACTAAATCCTGTTTCTGTCCCATGGACAAAAATGACTTTCCCTCAGATTGAATGGTAAATAGGGAAATATCGTGGTTTGTGCACAGCTTTCTTCAAAACTAGCACATGGTACCTAATGTTTTTGCTTTAAACACCATAACCATACTTTCTAACTTGTTGTTCTTACAGTCAGAGCAAGGGAAAGAACTAGACACATTGGGTGGTGTCTACGTCGATGACTTGCGGCCCCCTAGATACTCATATGACGGTAACATAATTTACTTTATCATAGAATGAAATGGTCTTAACTACAATTACTTTCAGATAACAATAAGACAATGCTTCTCTTTATTTGTCTACATTGTTTCTGTCAGCAATGACATTGTTTGAGCACTAGAATTATCCATTTAAGGCTTACGGCGTCAGATGAAAAATGCATAAGATTGTTATATTATTTAATGAAATTAACATATAAATGTTTAATATATTTATAGAACTTTTTAACCGTGTACATTTGTTACAGACTGTTACAGACTGAAATTATATACGTCTTATTAAAAATGTAAAGGGAAGTAATTTCTCATAGTTTTACCTACCCTTAATATGAATAGTGTGTAAACTGTTAAATCTCTTTTGTTTTGCTGCAAATGTATGTTTCAGTTAAGCACCGTAAGCCTTAATATGTTAAATTACAACGACAGTGAGATCTTTGTTGTTTTGACAAAATTAATTACCGGTACAGCGTCTGACTACAAATTCAAACGTCTTGCGTTCGTATTACAGGTTTTTAACCAGATACAATGTACACAAACAAATTGTAACAGGTTGATCGTTATCATCAGGGTTAATGAGTCTATCAAGCCACTAAAATAACGTTGACCTAATGTAACAATGCATTTAACTTAAACTTATTTATTTAAGATCAATTGCAAAACAAGTTATTCCACCTTATATTAATCACTCTCGACCGCTCATTCCAGATGGTATCCATCCTTTTTTTCAACGAGGTTTGAGTGGGGACAGAAGCTCGACCTGTACTTATATGCTGAGCGCTAAGCAAGGAAGCACCTGGTACCATTTTTTAACGTCTTTGGTATGACGCGGTCGGGGATCGAACCCACGACAACCCGCCTACGGGGAGAACGCTCTAACCATTAAACCACCTCTTAAACGACCAATTGCCCCTGTCGTTTAGTGTTCAACGCTATATAAAAAGATGTTGAAGAAAAACCAACGAAGTGTTTGCTTGTTTTGAAGGATTATGCAAGCAAACACATACATGTTCATAACAATTTACAAAATTAAGAACAAATTAATTTCTTTACATGGGACAGAAACGCATTTCATCCCATGCATCATGTTTTTACATCTAATTCGTATAGTTTGTCTTTTTTCAAATCTTATATTGACTTTTTGTAATGGACACATATTTCTATGAGAACTATATGTTAACATTTGTCATTTATAAACAATTAAATTTTGTGTTGTTAATTTAAAAAAAACACGTTTGTTTTGCTTTTCAGACGTATATTTCAATTCAGACAACGGCTGGGTTGGTTTTGACGAAAGCTTTCTTGAAAATGATATAAATTTGGAAACGGAAAATGTTGAAAATGTTGAACCAAGAAGAGAAGTAAGGCTTGTTTCCATTAATCGAGGTAAAACAGCATCGACAAAGGTTCCAAATGTGTATAAAACAACACCAAGGAAAGTTCCGAGACAGATGCATTCCTCGCGGCCAAAACATTTGAGCAACTCTAATGCAAGAAGTCTGATTATAGGACTGCATCAATTGAACATGAAACAGGTTAAGCAGTTAGCCGATTCTGAAATAGAAAACTACGAACACAAATGCGAAACATAAAGAGAGGTAACCGGTACATGTACATTGCGCGTACTTTTGAATGAATAAACACAATGTGCAATGTTAGACAACTGCAGTTTATAAATAGCTTTTTTATTATAATTGGTTGACGGTCTGTTAGCTTTTAAACAGCAAATATTGGATATTTTCATTTGTCCATTATATTTTTTAGTCTTTAAATACAGCGTAAAATGTAATAGTTTTCCTGCAAACTTTGAAAGACCACATGGAAATAGTAAGAATACCTTGAAATGCAGTTGAAATGCTTAGTTCAATAAAAGTATATTTCTTGATTGTTAATGCTCTTTCAGGCCCAAATTGTACTTCGTCATTTTCTTTATTTGCAATTATTTTGCTCCTTGATTCTAAATTATTATATAAAAAACAGTCTCTGTTAAATCAAAATATGTTAACTTTTATTGTGTTTTTTTTCCATTATCTATAGTCTGTTTTTTTGTTGCTTTTTTATGAAATTGGTGGTAAAGGTTTATTAAATTGAATAATAAAACAAAAAGGCGAGTGTGTTTTGGTTCATTTTCAGTATACGACAGCTTAGAGTATTTTGATACTAACTAGTATTTACTGCTGTCTAGAAACCTAAAATGGCGTTCGGTTAGGCTTTCCCTTTTATCAGTTTGATTCAAAATGCATGATTTATTGTATTTTACGTTAATTAAGTAATGTAATGGATTTAAAGATTGGCAGCTTGGTAGAAGTTTAAAAAACTTTGTTTTTAAAATATATGCCATTAATAGACAATGCATCACCTCGCTGTTTACAATTTTTGCTTGATTGATTTTATAAACATGATTGATTTTTTTATTATTTTCATATTAAAGGGAGGTAAGATTGTGTAAACCTATTTCTCTTAATTTAATTTAAGCATATAAAGGTCACTTGCTTTTTAAAAAGAAATGTCTTTAGTTGAAAAGTAAAAGCAAAGTATATATCGAATTTCAATGAGAAAAAGCTTGGTAATGTTTTAATAAAAATCATAAATGTGTCTCTCTAGATGTCCATTATAGCGCTTTTACCTAACGCAAATTTTGTAGTCCGGATCAAACACTAATGTTTGTTATATTTGTCTGACAGTTGTATACGCGATATTTATTGTTAACTGATAACGATAAAAAACATTCCAGGTGTATACAGGCCATAACAACGAACGCAGACCATTTCCTATGGAACGCCTTATCTGCTTTATAAGTTTATGTTTTGTTCATTGTCCTCAAATGGCATATCGTTTTGCACAAACGAGAAGTCGTCCTGCTTTTAGTCTTGGCATTGGCAATGTTGTAAGATCTGAATAAAACAGTCGCATCATTGGTAGTGTTCTAAATGAAAATGTTAATTTGTTTTTCTGTAGCATTTAACAGAAATACAAGACAAACTCGCTATTGGTTTTAGTTAGGGTAAGTCATTGTTATCGTTACGATATAGTTACATCAACTTATAATGCATTCTGACGTCGTATCAATGGAACGTTGACAAAAGTAAACAAGATGTGGACGTATAATGTTTCTTGATTTCCAATTATGACTAACAGAATGCTGTTCAAAAGGGATGTTTCTTTGCAAACTAGTTGGAAATAGGTATTACCATTTTAATGTGTTTTCTTAATACAACAGTAACTCGTAATACGGCAGTAGGTAAGGGTCCGTAGTTTTTTTGTGGAAATAAAATGAAAAAATGTTCAATGTCGTAGGGAAGTGGAGACAAAAACGAGTAATATATGCTTTACGGTGTATGCCATTTTCTTATCGTGTTTTTGGCTTCGTGGACGGAAGTTAAATATAATTATAACTACTGTGTGTGTAACAGCTCCGTGATGTGGCCGCTCTCAGCTGTTTGTGAAGATGTGAGCAGCGTTCTCTTAGCAATTCGAACTGGATAGAGTTTATAAACAACAAGAGGGCCGAGAGGACCCTGAAACGCTCACCTAAGACAGAAGATTTTTAAGAGTTTCCTTTTTTCATTGCTTTATGTACAAGAGGCGACACCTGGGAGGTCTAAATCTGAAGGCTAAATCTTTACTAGTATACACTGTGACAATAATTGTCTAAGATTTGACCTAGTTTGTTAACCCTTCATGACTCATATTCGAACTTGGCCTAGACACTGTCAAGACAAACATTCTGACCAAGTTTCATAAAAATCCGGCCACAAATGTGGACTGTAGTGTTGACAAGAATTTTCTTAGATTTGACCTGGTGACCTACTTGTTAATTTAACATGACCCATATTAGAACCTGGCCTAGATATTGCCAGGACAAATATTCTGATCAAGTTTAATCAAAATCGGGTCGCAAATATGGCCTTTAACGTGTACACAAGAATTTCCGAAGATTTGTCCTGGTGACCTAGTTTTTGATCCGACATAACCCATATTTGAACTTGGCCTACATATTGTCAAAACAAATATTCTGACCAAGTGTCATCAAAATCCGGTCGCAAATGTGGCCTCTATTGTGTAAACACGAATTTCCTAAGATTTGACCTGGTGACCTAGTTTTTGACCTAACATGACCCATATTCCACCTTGGCCTAGTAATTGCTAAGACAAACCTTCTGATCAAGTTCGGGTCGCAAATGTGGCCTCTAGAGTGTAAACATCAAATGTTGTCGGACGACAACAGTAGTCCATGGCTACGGAAATGCCCAGGTTTTAAATATTGTTTCCTCTAGTGCGATAAAACGAATTACCCAGATCGTCCGTGTTGGTCCAGAAAAATGTATTATATAATATTATCGTATAAGTATGTATACTGAGTGATTATGAAACACGAAGTAAGCCGATACCTTCACAATTCAATTGTGAACATAGTTATGTGGACTCCATCGTCATTCATTCAAGACAGCGATCACACCGACTTTGCAGCCTGAATTTCAGATAGAAGCGAGACATAGTATAAGCTTAAGCTTCCTTCTCAATTCTTAGTAATATTTTTGTATATTATATTTGTCACTTATGTTACTGTCAAATCCTGTTATCATTTGTTTTTTATGAACTGTGCAACATGTATATTTATTGCAATATATATCTTGTTTAATAAATATTGGTTAAACTAAATGTCGAACGACACGTATTATATGCCCCACTGACTGCCATGTTTGAAGGGGTGTGTATGGTGAAGCTGATTCATGGGCACAGGGATCCTGTAATAAATATAAAGGTTCATGTTTTACAATTTAGATGATTGACCTGGTGGGACATGATTAATGGTTGTGGGGTAAGTGCATCGATACTTTATAATCAATAGTTTTTACGATATTAAGTGGAAACAGTTGTACATAGTTGGCCACAAACGTGACTTTTGTATACTTGACCTTTGATCTAGTGACATCAAAACATCAGGAATCATGTTCTCACCAGATATAATTAAAAAGCTAAACATGAGTGTCCTTTAACATTTTTCAACAAAAGTGTTCACTGTGACCTTGACCGTCGACCAAGTTAATACAAAATTAATAGGGGTCATTTCACAAAAGACTATCAGCATTTGAAATATGTAGGCTCTATATACAAACGTTCTCAAGATATTAAATGAGATTACATTTCTTTACAAAAGTAACGCTTGTGACCTTGACCTTTGACCTTGTGAAACAAAATTAATCAGCGGCATGTCCTTACTAATACCAATCAGCATGTAACATATGAAATCTCTTTAATTAAGAGTTCTTAAGATAATAAGCGGCAACCATTTGGTGTACCGACATACAAATCGACCGACATGTGCAATTTGCTCCCAAGAAATGGGGCTTAAAATATTAGTACTTTCGGTTCGAGCGTTCCTTAACTGGTAGCCGTCAAAATGCACTACTTAGCTACTGAATAATTACTAAACGTACTGATGGACCTTTTAAGTTTAACATATTCCCATCCAGCAACTGCCATGAGAAAGTACATTGCGGCGGTCTGTCAGAAGGACGCCCAAGATACACGTACACAGTGTAAGCCCATATGTCAGCACCAACAACCAGCATTATTGTCTATGATGCAAGGATTGTGTTCCTAGATAATGTTAAACAGTATGAAAAAAATACTGGTTTTATTATGGTCGCACTCCGTTCGAATTAGCTCAGGGGTTGGTGCAACGGACTCGTCATCCGAGAGTCAGAACTTCGAGTCTCACCGGGGAATTGCCAACCGCCGTAATATTGATTGATATTTGATAAAAGATATAAGATATTGCGCTGCGTCTGGGTTTGATTTAAACTTATGTCGATTGCGAAACAAGTTATTCAAACTAATATTAATCACTCTCGATCGCTCATTCCGGATGAAATTCATCTCTTTTTTGAACGAGGTTTGAGAGGAGAGAGAAGCCAGACCTATCCTTACATGCTGAGTGCTAAGCAAGGAAGCATCTGGTACTATTTTTATAACGTCTTTGGTATGACGCAGTCTAGTGAACAAAAAATCAGTACTGGTGATCTCTGTTAGTCGACTGCCCGCCTAAGTATACCTGTAATTTAAGCGGAACGCCACACAACGCATTTTACTGTTTTCATTTCCATAACATTTCAAAAATTCTGTTTGTAGCATGAACAGGCGACATTATCTTGCAGGAATTTAGTATGCTTGAAATTTGTCGAAGGTTGGATCCCAACAATCCACGATTGGGTCTCATTAACGATAACATTGAAAAGCGAAAGGTCTAGAACATATCGAGTTACATGTATTTGAATTTATATGTAACGTGTGTCGTGTGTCTTGTTGAGAATTGCAGAGTTTTAATGTTAATAGTCTGCGTATGATATAACATGATTTTTGCACACTGCATGTATGGTCATTCAGTACTTTGTACGGTCTAATGATAACTTCTCCCGAATACAGCGTACCAATCGGGGGTTAACCTCGTATATGCATTGAAAGGTTCTTAAATGTATTATTTATAAGGTAGGTGCTAAAGAACATCCGGTATATGGAGGTGGGCGGTACCTTATGAATATTTATTTCTTCAAATAGTGTTGCCTCGTCAAAACAGTTGGTAACCCTAACCGTCACGGACATTAAAACGTGATCCGGAAACTCCGCCCCCTT